>TARA_B110000037_G_scaffold183235_1_pt1 | contig 14411 bp, 13 predicted proteins | sample TARA_B110000037 | Tara Oceans TARA_B110000037 (sample SAMEA4397196) | marine metagenome | biome: Polar Biome; feature: [MIX] marine epipelagic wind mixed layer (ENVO:01000061); material: water (ENVO:00002006), including particulate matter (ENVO:01000060) such as... | depth 10-100 m
TTTTTATTATTCCTGTTTTGGATATGATTAGATTATTTTTTGAAAGATTGATAAATAAAAAAAACCCGAGTATCGGTGATAATAACCATTTGCATCATTACCTAATTAATAAACTTACAAACAAACAGGCTTTAATAATTTACTTTTTAGCAGTAAATACACCAATTATTATATCATTATATACTCCAATAAATAAAATCTATATTATTTTACTAACAACTTTAATATATATTTTTTTTTTATTTTACTATAAGTACCGATTAAATAAATAAAATGTCAAAAAAAAAAATAAATAATAAAATAACTCATTCCATTATTTCAATTATTACAACGATTGTTATTTTTGTCTCTATTACTTTTATAATTAACAAAAACACCCCTGACAATTGGGTAATAAAGCATCAATTTAAAATGAGTGAAAAAGCCATAATTTACTTAAATAATATAGACATGTTAGTAAATGAATTAAGAATAAAAGATAAAACTGTGCTTGGACTAAAATCCAGTGTTGATCAAATGATGGTCAAAGAAATTAGAGCAATAACCGCAGCAGTAAAACAAGCTAATCACACTGCAAAAGATCAAAGTTCTATTCGATGGGAGTTAGGTTATATAATTTTTAAAGTAAAAGATTTGAAGGAGGCAAATAATTACGCCTCTAAGATAATTAAAAATGTTAACGAAAGAATTTCAAAAGATTTAGATATTAAATTAAATTTATATAGTGAAATTGCAAGGAATAGAGTTAAAGAGCAAGATGATTATATTATTTCTCAAATAGAAAGAATTTCAAAATTGCAGGCTGAACAAAGGGCAAGTGGTTATGACGATATAACATTGGATGATTATGTTAATTATCTTAAGAAAAAATTGATTGGAAGTGATCAAGAAATTACAGTTGAAAGTATGAGAGAATTTGTAGATGAATTAGGTGTGGGTGCCTCAAAAGTAAAAAAAAGAGAATATCTTGAAAGATTGCGTAAGAGATATGCTATAGATGGTATAGACAATAATATCCAATTAAATCAACTAGATGAACGAATTAAAGAATTGAAAAATATAGAAATTGTAAGTGATGGATACATAACAAGTAGTAAAAATGCAAAGATACATATAATTCCAAAGCTTGGTATGGCCGCTCTATTAGGGCTAAGTATTTCTTTATTGTTTTCTTATTTTTATTTAACCTTCCATATGAAATTATTTAAAAAAAAGTTACACTTTTATCTATATCGAGCGAGATAAAAAAAACAGTCACAAAAAAAATTGTATGAAAACAAATATCTTAAATCAATTTTTTTCTTATAAGAACGACTAAACCTCTAATAAAAGTTTAAAAAATAAAAAATGTAAATAAAAATATTTTTAGTTACATGTAGAAAATATAATTTATTAGAAGATTGCCACTCTAAAATTAAAAAATTTAAATTATACTTAATAAATAAAAGAACAAAAAATAATATAAAATTTATTAGTATTCGCTGGGGATTATTGGGCTTAATTTCTTTTTGTATTAAATTTAATTAAATTAGTCTTGTAAAGATTTATATATATAAAGATGTTTAGACACAACATGATTGACGTTGAAGTTTTTTAAAGCATGTTTTCTAGCTGCCTTACCAATTATTTCTAATTTTTTTCTATTATCAATTAGATTTTTAATTGCATTTGCTAATAAAAGATGATTTCTTGGAGGCACCAAAATACCTGTAATATTTTTTATAATTGCATCTTTGCATCCAGGTACATTTGTGGTCACAACAGGTCTTCCACACGCTGCTGCTTCCATCAAAATCTTAGGAAACCCTTCTCTATAAGAGGGTAAAACTACAATTGTAGATTTTTTTAAAAATGTTGAAATATTTTTTTGATGTTTAACGTAAGTAATAATCTTTTTTTTATGCCAACGATTAATAGTTAGTTTTTTGATGGCACTAGGATTTTTGTAATCTATATCTCCAACTAAATAAAATTTTCCTTTAAAATTATTCTTTTTTAAATATTGAATTGACTTAATGTATTCAAATATTCCTTTGTCTGCAATAATCCTGCCTGCCATTAAGATAATTGGTATATTTTTTGGAATTTTAGAAAATTTTAGAGCTTTTAAGTCAACACCTGAACCTCTAATAATTTTTGTTTTATTTTTTTTTAATCTAGCTTTTTTAATTAAATAATTTAGGTCATTTTTATTTTGCAATATTACTTTAAGATTTGGAAATAAAAATATTATTCTATAAAATAAATTAAATATATATTCTCTAATTTTATAGAATTTACCTTTCTTTAAAAACATAGATCCTAATCCTGTAATAGAGATAACCATAGAGTTAATAGGCGAAATAAACGAAACCAAACCACCAAAAATTATTGGTTTTAAAGATATAAGATGAATAATAGTTGGTTTAATTTTTCTTATTAAAAAGAATATCTGAAAAATAGGCAAAATAGCTTTTAACAAATTAACACTATTTTTATTAAAGTTTATATCATGTGCCTTGAATCCCATTTTTAAAAGCATTTTTTTATATCTAGTGAATTGAGTGGCTATATGCACATCATACCCATCTCGCAGCAATTGTTTTGCAATTGGAAGTCTATGACTTACAAAAAAACTATCTACATTAACTAAAAAAATTATTTTATTTTTCATTTTATTAATAATAATTTTTTATTTTATTTAGCTTTTCTTGTTGGAAAAAAGGCTAGTAAAATAAAAATTCCCATTATTGGTACATGATGCCTGGATGCTGTTCCCCAGTTTATAGTTACTTGAGCGTATGTTATTTCCATTACTATAAACATTGTCAGAAAAATAATAAACAATGTTTTGTTATTAAATTGTAATAAAATTTTTTTTAAAACAAAAAAAACTAAAATTAATCTTACAATATTTTCACAAAATAATAAAAAATCTTTGAAACTACTTAAATTACTAATTGTCGGTTGTACTAAATAATTAAAAGTGTTTTTACAAATATAAATAAAAAATGATATCAGGTCATAATTTAAACTTAAAACTTCACCCCTTGTATAATAAGCTGCTCTATCAATTCTTGTTGGATATAAATGTCCTAATTGATATTTTTTGATATTATCAAATATAATTTCTGTATATCCAAAATAACTTAAAAAAAACACTATAAGGATTATTAATACAGTTGAAGTATATTTACTTATGTTAAATTTATTTATTAAATAATAAATAATTATAAATGGTAAGAATACTATAACAAAACATAAATTAGCAATATGAAAAATTGCCATAATGTAAAAAGTAATGAGTAAAAAAACTATATTAAGAAGTATTTTTTTTATTTCTTTTTCATAATAAATATTCATTATTAACAAGGCACACACATTAAAAAATAAAAGCATATAAGGTTCTCTCAGTGTTAACGTGGTGTAAATTATCGAAGTTGGTAATAAAAAACAGTAAATTACAATCGCGAGATTAATATATTTTTTTTCAAACTTTAATTTTAACATTATCTTTCTAAAAAAAATTGCAGATAAAAACCATACAAAACAAGAAAGAAATCCAGAAAAATAAAAAGATTCAATTCCAGTAAAATAAAACACATAGCCAAGGAAATATGTATAAATCCACCCATACCGGTGTTCCCAGGTATTCACTGGAAATAATTCTAATTGCTGAAGATATAAATTATAACTTATTGCTAGATTATGATACGTTATTGCATCAGCCTCACCTCCTGGCAAAACACCTAGGCCGGCATTGTAAACCATAAGTGCAATTCTAAGTATGAAACCAGAAAAAATTATTATCATAAATTAATAAATAATATTTAACATAAAATTAGGTTATTCTGCTATCGATAATTAAAATGTATCTATAATAAAAATTAGTAAAATAATTGTTCTAGTTTAATCCTAATTGAATATGATTTAATTTACTCTATAAGAGTTTGTATATATGATAAAAAAAGGAATTATCTTGGCAGGTGGCTTAGGATCTCGAATGTCACCATTAACAAAAGCCACCAATAAACAACTACTACCAATTTATGATAAGCCTATGATCTTTTATCCACTTTCAATATTAATGTTAGCAAAAATCAAAGATATATTAATTATCGTAAACAAAGGTCAATTAAATACTTATAAAAAGTTACTCCCAAATGGAAAAAATATTGGAATTAATATAACTTATATAGAACAAGAAAACCCTGGTGGGTTACCAGAAGCGTTCACTATTGGTGAAAAGTTTATAAAAAAAGATAATATTTCTTTAATACTTGGTGATAATTTTTTCTATGGTCAGTCTCTATCTCAGACGATGAAAAATTTTTCAAAATTAAAAGAAGGTGCTAAAATATTACTTCACAAAGTTCCTAATCCTGAGTCTTTTGGAGTAGCCAAAATAGATAATAAAAATCAAATTTCTTTAATTGAAGAAAAACCAAAAAATTTTATTTCTAATTATGCTATTACAGGTCTTTATTTTTTTGACAATAAAGTAGTAGAATATACAAAAAAACTTAGACCCTCAAAAAGAGGCGAGCTTGAAATAACAGATTTACTTAAAAAATATCTTAAAGAAGGAAAACTAAGTGCAGAAATATTGGGTAGAGGAAGCGCCTGGCTTGATACTGGATCAATTGAAAGTTTTCAAAAAACAAGTAATTTTGTATCTAGTATTCAAAATCAACAAGGTTTTAAAATTGCTTGTATTGAAGAAATTGCATTTTTAAATAAATGGATAAGTAAAAATGAAATAAAAAATTCAATTAAATTTTATGGCAAATGTGAATATTCTGAATATCTTGCAAAAATAGAAGTCAATAATTCAGAAATATAATTTTATAAACACATTAAAGTTATTAAAAAATTAATTCATTTCTACTTTATTTTTTTCGAATTTATATTTTATGTTGACACCATTTAATATTTTTTAGATACCAGTTTACTGTTAAATTTATTCCTTTATCTATATTGCATTTAGGTTTCCAGTTTAAAAGAGTTTTTATTTTTTTTGAATTTAAAATATACTTCCTATCATGTCCCGGTCTATCTTTAACAAAATTAATTAAATTTTTAAAATCTTTAAGACCCTTAGGTTTTTGGGTTATTAACCTATTTAATTGATTACAAATAATTCTAACTAAATCAATATTTCTTACTTGATTATTTCCACTTATATTAAATTTTTGATTAATATATCTTTTATTGAATATAATTTTTAAAATTGCATCAACATGATCTTCAACATAAAGCCAATCTCTAATTTGTTTTCCGTCACCATAAATTGGTATATTTTTTCCTTTTAATGAATTTAGGATTATTACTGGTATTAATTTTTCTGGAAATTGAAAAGGTCCATAATTATTTGTACAAATTGATATAGTGAAGGGTACTCTAAATGTTCTGCCCCAGGATGTAACTAGGTGATCTGCACTAGCTTTTGTTGCTGAATATGGTGAGCTAGGACTATAAGGTGTTTTCTCATCAGGTGGTACTTTTGATCTTTCGGAATCTCCAAATACTTCGTCAGTTGACACTTGGTGAAATAATTTAAAATCATTTTTCTTATAAAATTTTTTAGATTGTATGCCTATCCTAATACATTCTAATAAATTATAAGTGCCAATAATATTACTTTGGATAAAATCCTTTGAATTTTTTATAGATCTATCAACATGCGATTCAGCTGCACAATTTACTACATATTGAGGTTTATACTTATCAAATATTTTTTTTAATTTTCTAAAATTAGATATATCTAGTTTAATAAATTTATAATTTTTAAAATTTTCTATTTTCTTTAAATTATTCAAATCACTCGCATAGGAAAGTTTATCAATATTTATAATATTATATTTTTTCATCACTAGTTTTTTAACCAAAGCAGATCCAATAAATCCTGCACCACCAGTTATTAATATTGTTTTTAATTTATTGTTCATTCAATAATTTTTTGAAGATATCGTTCTTTAATAAAGTGTTAAAATTTCCAAATTCAGCTATAGATCCTTGATTCATCAGATAAATAATATCTGAGAACCTCGTTAAATTTATATTATGAGTAACCATTATTATTGTTTTTTTATATTTTTCTGAAAATAATTTTAATCTTTTTAAAATATTATTTTCTAAAATACCATCTAATGAACTTGTAGCTTCGTCAAGAATAATAATACTTCTATCTAAATATAAAGCTCTTGCTATGGCTATTCTCTGTGTTTGTCCTCCAGAAATTTTTATACCTCTTTCACCTACTTTTGCATTAACTCCTTCAGGCAATTCATTGATTAAGTCTAAAAGATCAGCTGCTTCAATAGCATTTGATAGTTTTTTTTCATCAATTTCATTCTCATTGACTCCAAAACAAATATTATTTTTTATTGAGTCATTCTGTAAAAAAATATTTTGTCCAACATAACTGATGTTTTGTTGATAGCTTTCTAAAACAGAAGAAAAAGAATGTCCATCGACAAGTGTCTCACCATGTTTTGGTATTAACAGGCCAATTATAATATCTAAAACCGTTGATTTCCCTGCTCCAGATGAGCCAACTATGCTAACAAAAGAATTTATAGGTATAACTAATGATAAATTTTTTATAGCAGGTTTGCTATTACCATCATAAGAAAAACTAATATTTTTAAGCTCAATTTTATTTTTTAGAGTAAAATCTTTATTTAATGAATTTTTTTCTTTTGGAAATTCAAAATTATTTTGTTCTTTAAATTCAGTGTAAATATTATCTATAGCTGCCTCAGCACTTTTTAAAGATAATATTCCATGATAAATACCTTGAAACATGGGTAATATTTTGTATCCAGCAAAAATATATACCGCTAGTACAGGTAGTGTTTTTTGAATACTTTCTTCATTGCCGATAATAGATGTATAAATTATACTTAAAATAATTATTGAGAATGCAATAAATTCCAAATAGAGTTTTGGTGAATTCTTAAAATAATCTATAGATACTTCTGACTTTGAACGTTCTTTTACTTTTAACACAAATTCATTATGAAATTTCTCCTGTTTTTTATGAAGTATTGTTTCTTTAATACCTCCAAAACTTTCTAATATTTTTTTATATATAGCCTCTGAAACTATACTTAACACCAATCCATCTCTTTGAATTTTTTTTTTTATGATTTTAAACATGATAATATAGAAAATAAAAAAAAATAAAAAACAAACAGATGTGACCATTGGATTGTAAAAAAAAATTGATATAACTATTGCTAAACTTGTAATTATTCTTCCATTAACCTGTAAAATTGGGTATATGGCTGAAGTTGCAATTCGATGGGTTTCTTTATCTATCATGTTAATATATGACGATGTTTCACGTTGAGAATGAAAAACCCAAGGCTGTAAGGAATAAATTTTAAAAATTTGAGACTTTAAATAATTTCCAATATCTTCTGAAAATCTTGATGTAAAATAAAGAGTATATACTGAAAGTAGAAAACTAATAAAAAAAACAAGAAGTATAATAATTGATATAGTAATTAAAAAACCTGAATAATTGGAAAAATTTAAATAAATATAAATTTTACTTATTAATTGACTACTATCATTTACAATATCACTATTAGTTATTAATTGCATAAGTGTAAAAATACTTAAAAGACCCAACATTTCAAATATTGCTGAAGTAATAAGTAAAATTTGTGATAGTAATAATTTTTTTTTAGAATCTTTATTTAGTAAGAAAAATATTTTTTTTATCGTTATAATCATTATTAATTTATATTCTAAAATAATTCTTATCTTCTTTTTTATTCAGCATATATTTTAAGTCATAAATAAACCCATCTTTATTACAAAAAGAATATATTTTTTTTGATTTCAATTTTAAAAAAGAATTATGTTTTGTCGATATAATCACACAATCATAAATATTGTTTTTTGGATATTTTACTATGTCCAAAAAATTTAATTCAATTGCATTTTTGTCTATTAAAGGGTCATAGGCCTCAACGTGAGCTTTGTTTTTCAATAAAAGCTTACAAACATCTAATATTTTTGAATTTCGCAAATCAGAACAATTTTCTTTAAAAGATAATCCCATAATTAAAATTTTTGCTTTTTTAATTTTAATTTTTTTCTTAGTTAAAATTTTTAATATATTTTTAGTAACATAAGTTGACATATTATCATTTAATTTTCTCCCAGCTAAAATTATTTTAGGCTCATATCCTGCAATTTTAGATTTATAAGTTAGATAATATGGATCAACACCAATACAGTGTCCTCCAACTAAACCTGGTCTAAATGAGTTAAAATTCCATTTAGTTTCAGCTGCCTTTAATACTGCTTCTGTATCAATATTTAGCTTTTTAAAAATTATTGATAGCTCGTTAATTAATGCTATGTTTAGATCTCTTTGAGTATTCTCAATCACTTTTGCAGCTTCTGCTATTTTAATACTTTCAGCCCTATAAATTCCTGCTTTAATGATGGAGGAATATAATCTAGAGACCCTATCTTGAGCTTTTTTATTTGAACCAGATACAATTTTAATGATATCAGTTAATTTTCTATTTTTATCACCTGGGTTAATTCTTTCTGGTGAGTATCCTAAGTAAAGGTTTTTATTTATCTTAAAACCTGAGTTTTTTTCAAGTATAGGTCCACAAAGTTCTTCAGTAGCACCTGGGAAAACAGTTGATTCATATATAACAAGATTGTTTTTACTTAATACTTTTGAAATGGTTTTAGTTGCATTTAATAATGGTTTTAGATTCGGATTATTATCACTATCTATTGGTGTTGGCACTGTGATTATATAAGTTTCACATTTTGATAAATCAGAAATTTTATCTGAGAATTTAATTTTTTTTGAATTGATAATCTCATTTTTAGAAATTTCTCCAGTCTGATCAATACTTTTTTTTAGATAATTTATTCTTATTTTGTCAATATCAAAACCAACTACATGGTTTTCTTTAGCTAAAGCAACAGCAAGTGGCAGGCCAACATAACCCATGCCAATTACTGCCAACATATTATTTTTATGATTCATTTTTAAATTTAAATTAGATTTAAGCTTTTTATATATTTAGAGCACAAAATAAAGAACTATAAAACTTTAATTTTTTTAGTATTAGTAAAAATACCATTTATTCTACCCAAATAATAAAATATTTTTTTATTAAGTTTGAAAGAGCACGCTATAATACCTAAAATTGAGCTGCTAATAGTGCTATAAAAAAAAGCAATTTTTGACAATTCTTTTTCATTTAAATAAATAAAGACTTTATGCATTCTAGAATATTCATAACCTCTATAATAATATTCACTAAACGTATAATTTTCCTCTGCTTTTTTTAAAACAAGTGCTTTCAGACCGCTACTCATTTGTAGCTTTAATTTTTTTACAAACTTTATATGAAAACTAAAAATTAAATCTTCAAATATTGACCATTTTATTAATGGATATTTTCTATTAAAAATATTTGGTACATGTTTTAATTTCCATGATGATAATCCTCCTTGAAGCCAATCAACATCAATTAATTTATTTTTAGAAATTAAGGGTGTATTAAAACCACTTATTAAAACTTTGCCAGGCTGTTTAGATCCAGTTAAAGTAATGTACTTTAAAAAATTAAACTTATCTAGATTTTGAAACGCATAATTAGATTTGATTCCAATTCCAGCAACATTATCATCTGCAATGTTCCACTCATTAATTAAATTTTCTATTGCTTTTTTATGAAGATAAAATTTATCATCAAGTTGTAAAATTAATTTTATTTTTTTATTAATTAAGTTTAAGCCATGATTTCTTTGAAAAACTTGATTTGATTTATTTGTATATGAAAAGATAATATGTTTATTATTTTTAAAATTTTTTTTTTTATTAAAAATAACAATAGTTTGTCCAACTTTTTGTGTCTGATTTTTAATTGAATTTACACAAATTTTAATATTTTTATAATTTATTGAAGGAATAATAATTGCAAGGTCTGAACTTTTATAAATCATAAATTAATTAGTTATATTTTTATTTTATAGTCAAACTTGCCATAAAAACTTTTGCTAAACAAAGTTGCTTTTTTAATTTCATTTTTATTATTTTTCTTTTTTTTGATTTTTAATGCAGATTTATTAAGTTCCTCAATATTTTTTATTTTTTCTTTAAATTTATTTTTAAACATCCATAAACTATCAATTTCAATTTCATCAATATTTTTCAAATAAAAAGGTTTAAGATTCAAACCTAAGGCATCAGCTGCAAAAGTAGTTCCTCTATAAAGTAGTAAATTACAATTTTTTGCATCATCAATAATATCTTTTCTATCAGATATTTCTAGGTTACTATTGTGGAGTTTTAATTGTGGATTAATTTTAAAAAGTTTTTCCTTATTAATTTCAGGATGAAGTCTAATTACAAAATTTATATTATCAAATTTTTTGATATAATCTAAACAAAATGAAACCATTTGAATTGTTTCTTTATAAAACCCCTCGGGAACAACAAGACATCTTAAGGAGTTGTAACTCTTACTCTTTAAGCTATATTTTTTATATTTTGTTGATCCTATTAACTTAACATCTATTTCTGGATAAAAAAATTTTTTTAAAATAGTAAAAGTATTTTTACCACAAGCTAAGATTCTTTTTGGTCTGAAATCTTTATTTGGGTAAAAAAACATTGAGTGTTGAGAAGCAGATATCAATGAATGCTGATAAGCATCTACTGGAATTGACATCTCACTACCAATTTTAAAAATTAATTTTTCAAATGGATGCCCTTCAAATGTTGTTATAATCTTTTTGACCGAATTAACTTCCAAAAAATATTTAAACTTATTATAAAAAATTAAGTTTTGCATAGTTGATTGGGAGACAACATTTAATGCAGTATTTAATAAAAAAATTCTTTCTTCATTATTAGTATTATTTTTGTTTAGAAATTGACCAAATAAAATAAAAAATTCTTTAAATATAATTAATAGGTATTTGAAGAAATTATAGGTACTTACTTTGCTATTAGATAAGTAATAATTATTATTTTTTTTATAGTTTTTCTTGAACCTAAACTTATCATATTTATTTTTACTTCCATTTAGATAAAAATAATAAATACCTTTTGTTTTTTTTTTGAAAAAATTTCCATATTGGTAGTCAATATTTTTAACAAATGAGTTAAAATTTATCATATGTGCAAGTGCTAAAATTTTATAATTTTTTTTTTTTGGTATAAAGCCTTCAAAATAAAAAAATTGTATAAAAAATTTAATAAGAAGTTCAAAAATATTTTTTATAAATATGAAAATATAAAAAATAAATGATTTATTGTTAAAAATATTTTCATATTTAGTTAAAAAAAAAGGATGTGCACGAATAATATGCAAATATGAATTACAAACTGTTAGTATATTTTGATTTTTGTATTGTACTTTTTCGGAATATTTACATATTTTTTTATATCTTTTCAAATTCCACATGTAAAATTACTCAATCAAATAAATGAAAATCAGTTTTAAGCTTGTTATTTTTATTTTTTAACATTGGGTTTCTTTTTCCTAATAATGTAAAAGATCCATAAATAAAGTATCTGTAATCTTTGTGGCCAACCATTTCTTCAACTGAATGAAAGCTATCATCTGCATTTAAAAATATAACTAAAGTTCCTTTTGTTGGTTTAATCGTTTCAACAGGTTTGCAATCTTCTATATTGGGTCTTGATGGTAAATCTTTTTTTTTTTTGTCTAAATACTCATAAATATTTAGTGAACCACCTTTTGTATCTGGATCTAAATCGTTTAAATAAAGTAGAAATATTAAAGTTCTAGAATCTGAGTCTCTATGTATCTCTCGCTTGTATCCATTTTTAGCTTTTGAATAATCATAAATTAATTCCACAAAAAATTTTGATGTCAATTTGTACTTTAAAAATTTATATGAACTTAAATAAAGCCTGTAAAATATAATTTTAATTAGAGCAAATGTAGTTAAGAATCCTACTTTTTTATTTTGCAATTCTTTAAATTTTTTTCTTAATTTATTTAAGTTATTAAGACTATAAAAATTAGTTAATATAAATTTTTTTGAATTTTCATTTAATTTCTTAAAGCAATCGTCAAGAAATTGTTGAGAAGATAATTTTGAATTAACGCGTTTCCAATTAATGGAGTTACTTAATATTTTATAAAATTCTATACTTGTGGATGACGTTATTTCTCTATTATTATTTAATTCCTGTCTATTTCCAGAGTTATTAAGAGTTTTTTCAGCATCATTAATTAAATTTTCACATTCTTTAGAGCTCAGAAAATTATCAATAATTTTATATTTAATCATTGTATGGCTATATAATATGTTTTTTTGTTTAAATATACCTGTATAATAAATAATTTATATCTAACTTTTATTAAATTTATGTCTTTAATTATTTCTGATAAACATAAATACATTTTTTTTCATTTACCAAAAAACGCAGGGACATCAATTTCAAGTTTTTTATTAGAAAATGAAAATTATAAGTTTTTTAAAAAAGGTATTATGTTTTTACTACGTACCATCAAAAATAAAAATACTGCCTATAATTTTTATTTAACAGGACAAAACATTAAAGAGAAAAATTTTTATCAACTATCAATAAAATTATTTAATAGTCACTCTAGTGTTTCAAAAATACAATCTATAATTGAACCAGAAATTTTTGAATCATATCATAAATTTGTTGTTGTAAGAAACCCATTCGATAGATTTGTTTCAAGGTATTTATATTTTAAAAAGATAAGTAAAAAGTTTCGTAAATATAAATTTGTAGAATTTTTAAAATGGGATTTAGCAGCAGATAGGGTAGTTAATAATCAATATCATTTTTTACTAAATAAAAACGGACAAATTGGAGTTAATACAATTTTAAAATTTGAAAATATAGATACAGATTTTAAAAAATTAATTAAAATATTTAATTTTAAAGATGAAAAGCTTGCTCGATTAAATTTTACTAATAATGATAACTACAAAAAATTTTATAACAAAGAATGTATCGACTTAATTCATGCGCACTGTAAAAAAGATTTAGAATTTTTTAATTATTCATTTTAAATTTAAGCTTAAGATCATCAAAATCTGATAAATTATCTAAGTCTAAAGAATTTTTAATCGGCAAAATATATGGCTCTAAACGGTCTACGTTTTTTAAAGATGAAAATTTTCTAATTTTTTCATAATTAAAAAAGTAAAAAGAGCCAGCATCAACGACACTCTTAGGTAAATCTTGTGTATTTAATTGTATCTTATTTTTAAATAATGGTTTCCATTTCTTATTTTTGACTATTAAAGAAAAAAAAGGATTACAATTATTACAACTCATTAAAACATCAGGTTTATATTTTTTATATTTTTTGTAAGCATCTTTGAAAATATGGCTAGTAATCAGTACTGCCGTTGGTAATACAAACAGAACTTCTTTATCTTTAACGTCGTTAAACAAAAATCTTCCTAAATCTTTTTTTATTAAATCTATAAAATTTGTTTTGTCATCTGCTAATTTTTTTTTTCTTGGATTTAATACAGTTACCCCATAATTTTTAACAATTTTGGCTATTTTATTTGACTCTGTTGAAACACATATTTTTGAGATAAATTTTAATTTTTTTAAATTTTCAATAACATAAACAATCAATGGCTTTCCATTTAGCTTTTTTATATTTTTATGCTTGATTCTTTTCGATCCAAGTCGAGCTGGTATATAAGCAATCATTTATATTTTTTTTAATAAAAAAATCTCATCAATATTACCTTTTTCGCTAGGATTAGAATAAGGCATTTTTTCAGATTTTATTAGTTTAAATCTTTTTTTTAAAAGTTGTTTTTTAAAATTATCCTTCCACAGTAAATTTTTTTTTCCTCTATAGATAATTTCTTTTCTTGTATTTGAAAAATATTCCATGCACCAAATATATTTGGATGATAATCTAGTCATTTCATTTATTGTTTTTAATAAATTTGATTTATTTAAATGGATTAAAAAATTAGTTGTACACACCACATCAAAACTTTGACTTGGTAAAAAACTTAAGTTGTCAGATGAAGATTTATAAAAATTAATATGCGGACTTTTTTTTCTTCCTATTTCTATTGCTTTTTCCTGAACTTCAACACCATATAAATTTATAAAATTTTTTTTTTTTAAAAGATCAAGTTGAAAACCAACATTACAGCCTAACTCTAAGAATTTAGAGTTTTTTTTGAAATAACCGGTATATTTATTATTAATTTCTGATCTTGTACTTCCAAATTGCTTTTTATATAAATTATCAAAATCTTTGAGCGTCTTTTTATTATTTCGTGAAGTATATTTATTTCCAAAATTTGACGTCCATTTTTTTAGTTGAGAATTAGCATCCATATATTATAAGTTAGTAATTATACTATTATTAAATTTACTCTACTAAAATATGAAA
>TARA_B110000037_G_scaffold29112_1_pt1 | contig 14402 bp, 9 predicted proteins | sample TARA_B110000037 | Tara Oceans TARA_B110000037 (sample SAMEA4397196) | marine metagenome | biome: Polar Biome; feature: [MIX] marine epipelagic wind mixed layer (ENVO:01000061); material: water (ENVO:00002006), including particulate matter (ENVO:01000060) such as... | depth 10-100 m
GAGGCGAAATAATCAAGGGAGCATCCCAATTCCATCGGTACCCGTTTTCTTCCTTAAGTTCAACTGGCTTTATGTCAATAGTTTCACCGCTGGTTTTCTCATAGCGAACTAACCATCCGTATTGAGATTGCGCATAAACTATGTTAGGGTCCGTTGGATCAATACAGGTTTCAAAACCATCTCCGCCATTGGTGATAAACCAATCTGAATTTGGAATTCCGTTACCAGTGTTGTTTGCAGATGGCCCACCCATTGAGAAGTTGTCTTGTGTTCCTCCATAAATGTTGTAAAATGGTTCTGCGTAATCAACCGAAACTCTATAAAATTGTGTTACAGGTAAATTTGATTTAAAATGCCAACTGGTAGCATTGTCCCAGGTTTCATACAATCCACCATCGCATCCCATAATGTAATGATCAGTGTCGGCTGGGTCAATCCAAATACAATGGTTGTCTACATGCTTGTTTTTCTCATTTATTTTTTCGAACGTCTTACCTCCATCAACTGTGGCATGACACCAAGTATCCATTGAGAATACTTTGTCTACATTTTTAGGGTCAGCAATAATTTCTACATAGTAATTTCCGCTAGTGTTGTAATCGTCAGTTTTGTTCCACGAAGCTCCTTTGTCTGTTGATTTATAAAACCCTCCAATACCTTTATTTCCTTCAATCATTGCATAAACAACGTTAGAATTTACAGGACTAATGTCGAGAGCAATTCTTCCCTTGTCCCCTTTCGGTATTCCATTTTCTAGTTTATCAAACTTTTTACCACCATCTTGTGACTTGTAAATTGCTGATTCCGGCCCTCCGCTGATGTATGTGAAAACATGACGACGACGTTGGTGCGCCGCGGCATAAATTATATCAGGATTATTTTGATCTATATGCACTTCATTAAATCCAGTGTTCTCACTTACATCAATTACCTTCTCCCATGTTTTTCCAGCATCTTCTGTTAAGTAAAGTCCTCTGTCCCCACCTTTACTCCAAAGAGGCCCGTATGATGCCACAAAAACTCTATTTGAGTTGGATGGATCAATTGAAATCATTCCAATATGTTCAGACTCTTTTAATCCAACATTTTTCCATGATTTACCGCCATCTTCCGAACGGTAAACGCCATCGCCAAAAGCTACCGACCGCTGGTTATTATTCTCGCCTGTACCAATCCAAATTACGTTAGGATTGTTTTGGTCAATTGTAACACAACCTATTGAGTAAGAACCTTGACTATCAAATATTGGTTTAAATGTAGTTCCAGCGTTAGTTGTTTTCCAGACACCACCAGAAGCGACGGCAACATACCAAATTTGTTTTTTTGTCGGATGAACAGCTATATCAGCAATTCTACCTGAAGTTAATGCAGGGCCAACATTTCTGAACTTTAAACCGGAAACGATTGAAGGTGACAATAAATCATCTTGCGCCTTGAGGATAAACAGAAATGTTAATGCAATACAAAGTGTAATTAGTTTTTTCATAATGATTCTTAATTTTTCCAATTAGTATTTCCGAAATTAGCTTTAGTAGATGTGAAAATTAGATAAAATGGATAGGCGGCCGAAGCCAACAAAAAATTATTTGCTAAAAACTTTTTATCGAACCTAAATAAGTAAGGTCTTAAATAGAAGTAATCGATCAAAACTTTAAAAAAAAAGACCACTGCAAAATCGGCAGGTGAGCATTTCCTAAATAATATTAAAGCAAACAACGAGACAATAATTAAATTTTGAAATACTACTATCAAAGCCAAAAACTTTAAAAACGAATCTTTATAGTACTTCGTTTTCGCTCCCCATCTTACTCTCTGATTTATAAACTCTGAAAGGTTTTCTGGTAACCCTGTTTTAACGATAGCCTCATCACAATCATTAATCAATATCTTATAGTTTCGCTTTTTAAACAGTTGGACCATAAATACATCATCACCTGAATCGGTAGGGATAGCTAACCACTCATCTTTAATGATCATAAATTTATCTTTTCGATAAAGCATGTTAGCGCCACTTGCTAATGAGGGCTTACTAATTAATGCTAAATTGAATTGAGTAGACAGCAAACTTATATGCTCCAGAGCAAACATTTTTGAGAGAATGCTGTCCGAATTGTGCACTGCTGGCAAAACAATTCCTATAATTAGGTCAACGTTTTTGGTTCTTATAAATTGATCATAAGCCAACAAAAAACCAAGTTGAACCGAACAATCTGCGTCAAGTTGAATAATGAAATTGTTTTTTGCTAATTCAATTCCGGTTAGTAGTGCTTTCTTTTTTCCCGTTCCAAATATATTTTCAGTTACTGCAACATTATCATTTGCTAATTTAGCACAAGTATCTTTCAGGTTCTTCGTTGGATTATCGAGAACTACTATAATTTCAAATAAATCAGTATCATAATTTTGTTGAACTAAACTTTCAATTAAATACGGAAGATTATCATCCTCATCAGTAGCGGGTATAATTAATGAGAAATTGTTAACCCCTGCTAAATTAACATCAATTTGTTGAGATTTCAACCCTTGATGTTTTGAAAGGTAGAGAAACATGCAAGTGTAAAGCACTCCCACAATTACAACAATTACTATCATTTATCTGGAAATAATTTGGCTGTCAAGATAATTAATGCTCCTACTATTGAAGGGGTTAATATGTTTATTATCCATAAACTCAATGTTGATAAAACTACAGCTACATCATCATCATAATATATTTCACTTAGCTTTAATCCAACCATTTCACGTACTCCTAATTCAGCAAGCGTAATACTTGGAATAATAGAATTCATAATGAAACTTACAGGTACAAATATCACCGAATTTAATAAATCAAAATTCTCACTGAAGACATAAAGCAGTATCACATACTGAGCTGTAAAAATTAAATAACGTACAAAACTGAAAGCCAAAATTGTACTCATAGATTTAAATGAAAATCGTTTAGCAACCTTAAGAGCATATATTATCGACTTAAACCGTTTTGACTTAAACCTAAAGCTTCCTATTTTAGTTAGGTTAAAATAAACTAGCAGCAAAAAAGTCAATACTAGTAAAGCTCCTACAAAAAGTAAACTAAAATGATCATATTGAATTTTAAAAAAACAACAACCAACAAAGCAATTATTCCTACTATTAACATGATTAGTAATTGGGACCAACTTATTAAGAGTGAAGCAACCACTCCCCTGATTCTAAATTTATTTGGGATAAACAATACTCTACCTGCAAATTCACCAGTACGGTTTGGAGAAGTTATCCCAAAAGATAAACCCGATAATGTCCCTTTTAACGCATTTAAAAAAGATATAGAACAGAATTTACTTGTTAAATAATGCCATTTTTTAGATTCAATCATCCAATTTAATGGCATCATGATCACTACCAATACCATTAAGTTTCTCTTCTTAATATCTGTTCTGAATTCCAATATTATTTTTGAAAGATTATCAAAAAAGTCAGCTTTACCCTTAAGTTGTAAATAAATAAAGGTTAATACAATAAGAGTTACTGCAAATTTTATGGGTAAGGCATATTTTTTTAGAGGGTTCCAAAATGTACCTTTGATGAAATTATTACCCATTTGTCAAAACTACATTTTTGAAAGAAAACAGAATCATATTAGGTATTGATCCAGGAACGAATATAATGGGTTACGGCACGATAAAAATAATTGGGAACAAACCTGAACTACTAAACCTTGGAGTAATTCATCTTTCAAAATTCACAGACCATGCTTTAAAACTAAAAAGAATCTATGAACGGGTGTCTTCCTTAGTTAAAGAATACAAGCCGGACGAGATGGCCTTAGAAGCTCCTTTTTTCGGTAAAAACGTTCAAAGCATGCTTAAGCTTGGTAGAGCACAAGGCGTTGCAATGGCAGCAGGTTTAGCTTATGATGTTCCTGTTATTGAATATGCCCCACGTAAAATAAAACAATCTATTACGGGAAGTGGAAATGCTTCAAAAGAGCAGGTAGCAGCAATGTTGAAAAATATTTTCAAATACAAAGAAGACCCCACGCATCTTGATGCTACTGATGGTTTAGCGGTTGCATTATGCCATTTTTATCAGTCCAATTCAAAAATTAGTACTGGAGGTTATAGTGGTTGGGATTCGTTTGTAAAAAACAACCCTAAGAGAGTGAAATAATTACAGGTTGGATTTAATTGCTTGCAGAATTTCTTTCATTTCCTTATCAGCAATTTGAATTTTAGGTTTTGAAAAATTAATATCATCAACCTTATTTAACGGAATCAAATGTATGTGAGCATGAGGAACCTCAAGTCCAATAATTGCAACACCAATTCTTTCGCACGGTATAGCCTTCTCAACAGCCTTTGATATTTTTTTAGAAAACAAGTGCAATTTAGAAAATGTTTCGTTATCCAAATCAAACACATTATCAACTTCTACTTTAGGAACTATTAATACGTGACCTTTAACTAATGGAAAGACATCTAAAAAAGCAATACAGAATTCATCTTCTGCTATTACATGTGCAGCTATTTCACCATTAATTATTTTAGTGAATACTGAACTCAACTCCTTGTTATATCAAGAATTTCAAATTCAATTACACCGCCAGGCGTAATTATATGTGCAATTTCGCCGATTTTTTTCCCTAATAATCCTTTTCCAATTGGTGATTCTACAGAAATCTTGAAAAGTTTCAAATTGGCTTCATTCTCAGCTACAAGGGTGTAGCTTAATTCCATTCCATTTTTCTTGTTCTTGATCCTAACTGTAGAAAGAATAAGTGCTTTTGAAGTATCAATTAGAGAAACATCTACTAATCTAGCATCAGAAAGAACATCTTTTAACTTAGATATATTTAATTCTAATAGGCCTTGGGCTTCTTTTGCTGCATCGTATTCAGCGTTTTCGGACAAATCACCTTTATCTATTGCTTCTCCTATTTGCTTAGATATAGCTGGTCTCTGAACTTTTTCAAGATCTACAAGTTTATCTTTTAGGCTTTGCAAGCCTTCCTTTGTATAGTAGGAAACTTTCCCCATTTATATTACTTTAATGTACTTTATAAAAACAGAAAACTCCTTTTTAAGGAGTTTTCAAAAAGCAAAAGTATGAAATATTTTATATGTTTATCCGAACGGCAATTCCGTGACTTTGAAATGGATTACCTGGCTCAAATGAATAGTCAACATTAAATGTTGACTTGTTAGCATTTAATGGCGCTTGTATGGTAGCTCCAAATGCGGGACCTGCAAAAGAGGTTGAAGAAGTAACATCATCAAACATTCCCTCTTCATAAGCCAATCCTGCTCTTAACATCACTATTTCACGAAAAGAATATTCTACACCACCTCTGATTAAATCTTTTCCAAAAGAGTTTGAAGTGAACGTACTTGAAAAGGTGACTCTATGTTCGGAGTTTAATGCTTTACCGTCTTCATCAACGCGCTCACCAATTAATAAATCATAAGAGATACCCATGTTTAGAATAGATGGCAATTCAAAAGCTTCACTTCTATTATTTAATGTGAATTCTTTATTATTAAGAAATACTTTAGTTGCAAAGCCATCACCACTAAATTGCATCTTTGGACCAACATTTCTTAAGGCTATGCCAAATTTTAAATTGTTTCTAACATATCTAATTCCTGCGTCAAAAGCAACTCCAGATGCGCCTGAGCTAGCAATAGACTCAGAAATTGACCTAACTGTTAAGCCTCCAAATATACTTTCAGAAAAAGCTCTAGCATAGGACAATCCAAGGTTGATAAATTGCGGCGAAAAGGTTCCAATACCTCCTTCAGGTAAATCAACTGTTGTGAATTCAATCTCCCCAAAACTCATCGACATTACACTAAGACCCAATACTCCGGAAGAGCCCACCTTTTGAGAAAAACCAAAGGCATTGATATCTATATCAGAACCACCAATCCATGTTTTATGAGAAAACATAAGTTCTGTTTTGTTTGTAAAGGCAAGACCTGACACATTCCATCTCAAGGATTCTAACCCCTCAATGGATGCTGAACCAGCTCCAGCCATTCCTGCTGAACGCGTCCAAGGATTTATCAATAATTCTTGCGCTCCCGCTTGTCCTATTCTATCTTTATTTCCTGCTTGAACATTCAAACTGGATAATAAAACCAAAGAACCAACTAATAAATATTTCAAATTCATAGAACTAATTTTTAATTATCTGCTTTTATTTAAAACGAATCTAAATCAATCGGTCTCATCATTCCAAACCATTTTATAATTCTTTCTCCTACTCCGTCTACTTTTACATGAATAACATATAATCCAGATGAAATTGGTGTCAAATATCGATTCTTCAAATCCCAATCTATATAGGTTGTTGACGCATCATCTTTACTAAAAGATCTTATCAAAATACCATTTACAGTGTAAATATTAATATCACATTTAGGAGGTAAATTGGTAATCTTTATTCTGTTATCCAATTTATCCGATTCATATTGAGAATATGCATAATATGGATTCGGCACTACATTTATCAATTGCAACGCATCATCTGCTGCAGAAACATTCCCAAACTCTGGTGCCAATCCATCCAAATTAAACTGATATAAAGGAATGCCTCCATTAACAGTTGCAATAAGGTTATATTCCTTGTCTTGATCTGCAGGCGTAAATGAAGTTGTCCAAGCAACAAAAGATTCACCTCTTGTATACAAGACCGTATCATGAATGACGTCTCCTCTATTAACCAAATATCTGGTCCCTATTTCAAGTTTATCTCCAAAACTTTTTCCTTCTTCACCCGAATAAGGTCTATAAGGCGCATCAACTCTTATCCTAACTATTGCTTCATCTGGAATTAGTCCTTCCTCAACTGAATTCAATTTTGCTCCTTGAGTTAAAAGTGGTAATCCAGCCCACATTCCTGCCCGAACAACATTTCTTAGACCCCTAAATGTATTTGATGATAAATTATCATAAATAAATTGACCATAGTCATACATTGGCATTCTATTTTCAGGATCTTCATATAACGTTTCTTTTTCGTAACGACCATCCTCAACATCGTTGTTGCGATAAACTATTATATAGTGTGAACCACCTAATCTGATATCATCAAACGGGCCCTCAAACAATTTATCCGTTGGATTCCAAAGCATGTCTCTGCCGTTTTCATTTGCTAAGTAAGAAGCCTCACCAAACGCAATATTTAGTCTTTCTCCAGTTTCGATATTTACAGCATAACCTGGAAACCACCCCATACCAGTTGGCGCTATAAAGGAAGGATCATTAATGTCTGTTGTAGCAGCAGCTCCTAGCTCAGCGGATACCCCTCTTTTATCTACAGACGGAGAAGACCTCAATCTCCCTCTTTTTACATCATCCAGCGATAACGTATCTGACATTTCTAGCACCGGTGAACGTGTCCATTTACTAGTATCACTGGTAAAAACAATATCCACACTTTGGAGGAAGTTCAATTGGTTAGATTCTAACTCAAATGGTGTATCTTTTGTGAAGAACAATTCTGACCTATCATTACTTTGTGCGTCAGACCTTTCACTCTTCCAAGTAGGCACAGGACCATAGCTATGATCTGCGGATAATCTATATGGAGCCCATGTTCCTTCCAGAACGTTCTCATATACTTGCTCATCATCAAGACGGATATTTAGCTCTGCCCCTGAATTAAAGTACCAATCCCAATCATCAAAATTTGGCTCAAAAGCTCCAGTTAATGGATCATCTTCTGATGCACTTTTCCCAGAAAGTATCCAATTATCAGCAGTAAAACCATCCACATCCATTACCCCAGATAACCATTCATTATCGTTAGCAAAATCCATCTTCGAAGAAATAAGTCCATTATTTGAAGTCCCCGGAGTGCCAGGAACTATCGCCTGTTCTAGTGAGATTGATATACCCAAATCCAAAAGCAGATTTTCAGTTCCAATCTCAATAAATTTACTATGTACTAATGTATCTTGAATAGAGTCACCATAAATAATATAATAAGCATCCTTTAAATCTTTTTGATCATTAGTGTCTACAAACTGTACCGTATAGTTACCACCAACAACATTCAATGGATCTATAATCTTAACTTTTATAGGACTAAAACCTGCTTTATAGGTAGGATTTAAAATTTTGAAAGGAGCTTTTGTTGCTTTATCTCTTTCAGAATCCAATAAATCAAGAAAATATCCACCATTACCTGTACCTTCAATTCTAGTAACCTCTACCTCTTCGCCAAATTCAGCATTTAATACTGTACCTCCTGATTCAATAATTGATTTATGAGGAATACCAGACACAGTTTTGATTCCGCCTGATGCAGCCTTACGCGATGCTAAATATGCTCTTGACTGAGCTTCATCACTTGGGTTTTTTGAATCGTATGCTTCAAAGTTGTTATAAGCATAAGCGATAGCAATAAAATAATAAGACCTATGGTTAATCAATTTATTATCTCCGATGGCAAATAAGTCATTGGTAACCTTAAACGCCTTGGTAATTCCTATATTTTCTCCCTCAACCATCAATTCAGGAACTGTCAATCCCAAATCTTCGTCAATAGGATAATTTATAATTCTACTGACATCGTCTTTTACATCACATTGAAATATTAAACGAGCCTTGTCAGCATCATCCAAATCAGAAGCAGATACCGTAGCATCAAAGACTTGATATACTTCATAACCTTGAAATGCATATGTAGCATACTCTTGACGTTCTTTTTCTGTCCAAGTTTTAATAATCGCACCGGAAGTATCAAATTCAATAGTTGGAGCTATGATAAACGGATCCACCTCAGCATATGATTCATTGAAATTATTTGAGATAGGTTTGTTTGTGATATACACCAGCAATTCTCCATCTAGCTCTTGGATTTCTAGTTCTGGAGCATCGGGACCACTTAATATTTTAAAACAATTGTCAAAAAGCGCTTGAGTTTTATCATCAGCCAATCGCAGAGAGGCAACAGAACCAGCTTCGCCGGGTCCTCCACTTTTTGCTCTTGCCCAAACAACACCAACAGTTATATTATTTAATGCTCCAGGTTGTAAAACAAATGGTCCTGCAGATTGCATAAACCGTCTATCTGCAGCAGTATTTCCTTCTGTTTCTTCTGTCCATTTTCTTTGTGGAAGTCCAGATGTACCCCAACCAGCAGGATCAGTATCACCAGGAAACATGTAATCCGCCTCTGTATTTGGATCAGCTTGTGGGCTATTTGTGTGTCCCGTACCTCCATAAAGCATTCTGGAGCCATCTTTCCAAAAACCACGCAAGTAATTATAGTACTCTACTCCATTATCAGGATTTCCGGTGGCACCACCTGAATTATTGTAGTATAAAAATTTACGCATTCCAAACCTTTCATTATCTGGAATACTATCACCATAACCAATTCCAATACCTTGATAAGGTATACCTGATTCATTTGTAGCAGTCTGAAAATCTGTTGTAAGCGGATTATCTAAACCATCATTATCTTGATAAGGACCTTGAAAAAAGTCAACTCCTATTGCAGGAGGTTGAATTCCATATCCCTTTGCTCCACCATTATCTTCATCATTGTTGTCTCCATTGTAACAATAACCTAAGCCTCGCTCAACATCACAACCTACGTAATCATCTTGTGCATTTCCTAAATCAGGATCAACCCATTGTCCAAAATATGTTTCTGTTAAAGTAAAAGTAGACCGATTTACCAACTCATAGTTGTAAAAAGTCATGTTATTTACTTCATCATTAGTAGCAAATGAGAATGCTTGAGCTCTAATTTCCATTCCAATTGCCTCAGATCCCGTCTCAGTGTGAATGTTTCCTTTATCATTAAAAACCCACCATAGGTTTTGGTCACCATAAATATTTACAATTTTTTCTTTACAATCACTTTCTCCACTTAAATCGTAAGCAGGATAATCACCATCCTCAACCACATAATTTCCATCTCCGTTTCTGTCAAAAAATGGAGCTAAGTAGTAATCTTCATTGTATGGGTCAAATGGTCTGCCATGAGCGGGCCACTCCAAAATACTATTGGGTATTTGAAATGAAGGATAAGCATCTGGATCTTCATACCATGCAACAAACTGTGCCACTTCATCCCTAGTTGTAACATAATGCTTATCATATTCCGAACAAGTCGAAGCATCAACCTCACCTGTAACGGTACTTAAAGGACCCGTCCAATAATCAATACCAGAAGATCTAAACTGAATTGCTGCAACTTTTAATTGACCACTAACATCTCTTCCACCAAGCCACAGCGAACCCGCGAATAATGCAGTATTTCCAGAGTTTTGCGGAACCTCATATTGCGGTTGACCAATAAGATTCCACCACATATCACCTCCGGTTTGAATTAAGGCTCTAACATTATTTATATCCAGCTCAGTTGACGCCGTAGCCGGAGCACAACCTGCAGCCAAACTTTTGGTTCCTTTTACACTTTTAGTGCCTTTTGGAAGGCCGGCATAAGTATTGCTCAACATTAAAGCTGAAGCCACAAGAGTAAAAACTATCGATAATCGTTTCATACGCTAATTTTCTTTCAATTAAAAGTTTATCATAAGCCCTAATCTCATTCTCCTTGGAAGAGAAAAGTTTCTAGGGTCATTGATTTTCATTGTGTATAAATCTGCAAAAGCCTCTGTATTATTCTGTGAATTAATAAACTGAGAATACTGAGCAGCATTTAAAAATCCATCGTCATCAGCATTACCAGTAAAACGGTAAACACTAACAATGTTTTTTTGATTTAAAACATTCAGAATTTGCATATATATATTAGCCCCAAACTCTTTTGTTTTTTCCCCTCCAACAGGAAGTTTTATTTTTATATCTCGATCTATACGAGCATCAATTCTAGCTTGCCATGGCAAACGTGCCCCATTAATAGAACCATCCAAAAACGCACTATTTCTAGACCCTAAACCAGTTTCAGTAGGGTTACTTTGACCATTGTAAGGCGTTCCTGAGCCAGCATTAACAACAAAATTAGCTCCAGTATTAGCTAATATTTGTTTGCCTCCGATTACCGGTCCATCATAATTTTCTCCATTGGAATACCTGTAATCAACGGTCAGAATGATGGTATGCCTTTGATCAAAATCAAGAGCTGATGTAGTTCTTAGGTTGTCTTTTCCCGCACGTATTAAAGCTTGAGCTGTTCCTTCATCCGAACCAGTACCTTCAGCAAACTGTAAGGTGTAAGATGCTTTCATCCATATATTACCTGTTCTTCTTAAATCATATGTAAAAGTCATTCCTTTTGTTGTGCCAAAATCAATATTGTCATAGGTATCGTAAGTTTTCGGATAAGCCGATGTACGTCTAACTAATTGTACTTGATCTCTCATTTCACGATAGAAGGCAGACAACTTTAATGAAGAAGTCTTGGTTAATTTTTGTTGGAATCCAATTTCATAATCTATTGTTCTTTCTGGTTGAAGATTAGGATTATTCACATTAATACTTGTGATTGATTCTAAATAAACATACTGATGTGGATTTAATCTGTTTCCAAAAGTTGGTCTTTTTGTCAAAATATCATAATGAGCAAAAAACAAAGCATCGTCAGAAATTGGGAATGAAAAAGAGATTCTTGGCATAAAAATATTTTGTGGCTTAAAATCTCTAAATGCATCTGATCCGATTTCAAGTGAAGCCGTTTTTTCTTTATCTACTAACAAAGGATGTATTCCGGTAGAATTCTCAATTGATGTTTCTGAATCATCAACCTCTACTCCTGAAGCATTATACCATGTACCTTCATTTCTATAACCTAGAATTGCTGTTGGCTCTTTTTCATTATCAACATAAACAACATAATCGTCTCCTATATTATCTGGGTGACCACCATCTGTTAAATCCAAAGCTTCTTGTTCTCCTGCTTTTACAGTTTCAAACAAAACCCATGGATCTTTCAAAACTGCTTGATTTGCATCAAACCTATCAATCCTTAAACCTACTGTAAAAACCAAATCATCAAAAGCAAATTTATCTTGAATAAAACCAGCTATATAAATTGGGCTGAACGCAGCAACAGGACGAGTATAATTACCGAATTCATCTCTTTCTTTGAAATAATCATCAAATGAAGGGTTCGATTTCAATTTCTCACCGTAGTGATTAAATCCATAATAATTATACGATTGAGATGGCATGTAGTAGTTTAATAACTCTTGTGCACTAAAAAACGATAAGTCCATCTTATCAGGTGAAATGTTATCAAAATCAATATTATCTACACCATCTTGATTCATATCTAAAGCCCCTCTTAAGTTGTAATCAAAAAAACTTTGATTCTCTCCCTCTAAAGCAGCATTGTATTTACCAGGTGAAGAATTCAATCTATCATAACTAAATCTTTCTCCTCCAAAACCCAAATCAATGGTAGGATTCCAAACGTCTAAATTATTGACATGATTATTACTTAACAACCTACCAAGTGTCCACAAACTGGTGGGTGATATAACAAAATCTCTATCTGTTCTTTGTTCGTACTCTACCCCAACTGTAAATGAATGATCTTTAATATCGGCGGAACCCATTGCAGTAAATCTAAATTGAGTATTGTCTACATTTCTATATTGATTGTATTGAGAGCCCGTAAAACTCCACATGTCATAAACACTTCTTGGTGAGTCACCATTTCTAATTCCTCCATTTTGCTGAAGAGCAGCCATATCTCTCAAGAAGTCATTCTCTTGCTCAGTCGTTGGATCATCAGCTAAGCTTGGATTTTTAAGGGGGTTTCCCAAGCTATCATAACCTAACCATCCATAAGTTTCGTAATAATCGTTGATAATATTGGCTATAATTGGGTTGTTATCAGAAGGTGTGAACCCGGTTAACGTATCCTCGAAAGTTGATTGGAGTAAACCAAAACGTTGTGTTGAAGAATCTAAACCAAATGTATTGTAAGAAGGTGCTGTAAACCTTTTAAAGGCTCCATAATGACCATATTTAAACAAATCATCTTTAAAATCAGGATCATATTGTTTGACTACACGTTGCTGATAATCAACCTGAATTGAATAAAACGCATTTTTTATAGAAGAAGATTTTGCTTCTTCATTTGATTGGCTGGAGTAAAACCTTTGAGTAAATCTAGCATATGACCTCCAAGTATAGGTCATGTTTTCACCATTATTTCCTGTATTGAATAATAGATTAGCTTCACTGTATCTTTGGTTTTTACCATAGTTAAAAGTCCCACCAACAGTAAAATTTGTTTTTGGCCCAGTATTAAAATCAAGCTTAGCATTTATATTTACTGAATTTGAAGCAATGTTTGGAGTTGTTTCAACCTTTTCAAAATCGTTTAACCTTAGATATTCCGCATTGTAAAATACACCTGGTCCATTAGGATTCTTTCTTAATGGATCCTCCTGTATGGAGGTCAAAACATCATCTTTGGCTTTCCAGTATCCAATAGGCGAAGGTCTTCCATCAATAATAGATGTTCCGTTACCAGCTAAAAAGAAACCAACAAGAGGCTCTGTTTTTTTACCCTCTTCATCTTTTTTCATTACTAAAGGACCCGTCAAACTGAATTCAGCTAAATTATAACCGTATTTATCAAGACCCACTATATTATCTCCAAATTTATATCCTGAAGACACGTATTCCAATCCACCTGCAAAATCTTTTGATGGGCCTCTAGTTGTAATACTAACAACCCCACCAGTAACATCACCGTATTGTGCAGGGATACCTCCCATCATTACAGAAACCTGTTCAATAGAAGATTGAGGTAAGGCTGAAGTTCCCCTTACTTTAATACCATCGATAAAGTAGTAATTTGCATCTGAACGAGAACCTCTCATAAATTGATTTCCTGAGCCATCATCTTTAGAAAACACACCACCAACGGTAGAAGCAACACCTGCAGCACCACGCGAGGGCATTCTATTTAACTGTTCTTTGGTTATTACACCTCCTGAAACAGTATTTCCTTTATCAATTAAAGGTACAGTATACTCTTGTACCACAAAAACATCTAGATCTACTGCGGATGACTCTAAACCTAAATCAAAGAATGTTATTGACTCGGCATTAACCCTAACACCATTGGTTTGGTTTGGCTGAAATCCGATAGATTTAACTTTAACAGTATAATCTCCAGGTGTAATAGGTTTGATAAAATATTTTCCATCAAAATCGGTTGCTGCTCCAGCCTTTTGAAGACCGTTTTGTTCAAGAATCACATTCACAAAAGGAAGTGGTTCTCCAGTTTTAGAATCAGTGATGGTTCCTTTTAAACCTCCTTGACCTACCTGAGCATTCAGGGAAATCACAAATACACTAAAAACCGCAATGAATAGTATTTTTTTAAGCATAGTAAAAGTTTTCGATTTTATACTTCAATATTTTGCATTTACCCCCATTTTTCGGGCGCGTAAAGATATAAAAATATCAAAACGTTTAACATTTTT
>TARA_B110000037_G_scaffold27511_1_pt1 | contig 14389 bp, 12 predicted proteins | sample TARA_B110000037 | Tara Oceans TARA_B110000037 (sample SAMEA4397196) | marine metagenome | biome: Polar Biome; feature: [MIX] marine epipelagic wind mixed layer (ENVO:01000061); material: water (ENVO:00002006), including particulate matter (ENVO:01000060) such as... | depth 10-100 m
TTTGTACCATGCCAATTTTTGACTCCTTGAAAAAAGGAAGTGTTTTTTTCAAAAAGTCTTCTTTAGGAATAAAATCTGCATCAAAAATCGCAACAAATTCTCCTTTACAAAACTTCAGCCCATAACCCAATGCTCCAGCCTTATATCCTTCACGTACTGGACGACGTACAACTTGAATGTCTATTCCGTTTTCTCTGGCAAGTATTGCCACATTGTCGATTATCTCAACTGTTTCATCATCCGAGTCATCCAAAACCTGGATTTCCATTTTATCTTTTGGGTAATCTATTTTAGAAACAGCTTGAATTAGTCTCTCTACAACATATTTTTCGTTGTATATCGGCAATTGAATGGTGACTTGTGGGAAATCTTCTAATTCAGGGAAATTGGTTTCGTGTTTTACTTTTCTGTAGTTCATTACCAAACTAACTTGAGCCAAAGCATACAAAAAAATAAAGAGTAACATTGACCCATATATAATTATCAAAAACCAAATTAGAATTTCCATGGCTACAAAGATTTAAAAATGGTTGTTATGATTTTATAACCTGCCAACAAAGTGCCCTTTATTGTTCCAGATATTTTTGAAACTCCTACTCTAACCCGATAATCAACAGGTACATCTACACATTTAAACTTCAACTTAGCTGCCTTAATCTGCATCTCTACAGTCCAGCCATAGGTACGGTCTTGCATATTTAATTCTAACAATTTTTGGTAACCAATTGCTCTAAATGGACCCAAATCTGTGAATTTTTGTTTGTATAGCAAAGCAACTAAAAAAGTGGCTAACCAGTTACCAAATATTTGAGGAATTGTCATTGACCCATTTTCCTTGTTTCCAAGCGCTCTACTTCCTATTACCAAATCTTGGTTATGGTTAATAATTTGATCTACAATTTTGATCATATCCTCAGGATAATCCGAATAATCTGCATCAATAAAAACGACAATGTCTGTATTCGGGTGCTTTTCGGCAATGTAGCTCAAGCCACGTAAGCAAGACGCTCCGTAACCTTGAAATTTTTCTTCTAAAACTGTGGCCCCTGCATTTCTTGCAATTTCTTGAGTTTTGTCAGAGGAATTGTTATCCACTACAATAATGTCGGTTACTAATTCCTTCGGAATTTCTGCAATTACTTTACCGACTGCATTTTCTTCGTTAAATGCAGGAATTACTACGTTTACTATTGGCTTCATTCTTCGTCGTAATTATATTCTTCCATCAATATTCCTTGATGGTTGTACATTAACCAAACTCCTATGGGTTTTCCTAATAAATATTCGCCTGATTTTACAACTACTTCATTTTTATACATTTTCCAAAAACCAGATTTTTCTCCAAGGATATAGTTCCCTCTTTCTTGGATTCCGCCTTCTTTATTTAGAACTTTCCAGAAACCTGTTTTTTGGCCGTTTTGAAATTGACCTATCCAATGTGTGTTTCCATTTTCAAAATTACGTGTCCAGTAGCCAATTTGAACTCCATTTTTGTATTCACCAATGGATTCTAATTTCCCAGATTCATGATATGTTTTCCAAAAACCATCATAAAGGTTTAGTACACTATCTCTGCTTTCTAACTTATTTTTTGGCATTAAAGTATTAATCGCAATCAGGATATTACTGTCAATAACAGAAGAACCTTCACTTTTTATTTTTCCCGATTCGTAGAATTCCACCCACCATCCAGTTTTAAAATTCTGAAGAAATATTCCTTCAGCTTTCACCTTTCCATTGTCAAAATAGCTTTTATTATATTTTGGAATAGCGGCCCAATTGGTCGTATCCAATTCAGTTACATCAATAACCTTGGGCTCTAGCAAAAAATTACCAAAAACAAAAAGCACTAAAAATAATTGAGAAAAAAGAAGAAAATTACGAAGCATTTAAATTATACGAACACTATTTTTTTAAACTTATACCATTGTTTCCGATAATAATTGGGTTTTCGTCAACGCGTCCTTCTAAGTCCCCGTTTTCTAATTTAAGGACTCCACGAGGACAAACAGCACTACAAATACCACAACCTACACAAGAGGAACGAACAATATTTTGTCCACGTTGGGCATACCATCTTACGTCAATTCCTTGTTCACAATAGGTAGAGCAATTTCCACAACTAATACATTGCCCCCCATTGGTTGTTATTCTAAACTTTGAAAACAAACGTTGTTGTATCCCCATAACAGCAGCCATTGGGCAACCCATACGGCACCAAATTCTGTTTCCTAAAATCGGGTAAAATCCTGTTCCAATTACTCCAGAAAAGATAGATCCAATTCCAAAGGCATAAAAACTTCGAAGCGCTCCATCAAATCCATAGCTATTCTGATTTAATCCAAAAGAGAAATACTTGGCGTTGATTTGTAGTCCGTTTAAATCAACAAATCCAATGAGAAAAAGAAATCCAAGCGTCAATGCAAAGAATCCCAAAGCCCCTTGAACAGCACCTTTGTCAAGGTCTTTTCTTTTGAAGTAAAACACTCCTGCAAAAACCAAGGTTAAAAACGTGCCTACACTTATTAAAAAAGTGTTTTTAGTAAACCAATATTTATCTGAATCGTAACCTAAGTAGGTAGAAATTGTTGCCACGGTCATCACCACAGAGAATACCAAAACAGAGTTAATCATCCAGCGTTCTAGTTTCCATGCCTTAATGCCTTTATCACTTAAATGACGGAAGGAATCTCCAGCTGTTTCCGCCAATCCCCCACAACCACAAACCCAAGAGCAATACCAACGCTTACCGTATTTGTAGGTAAGCCAAGGCGAAACAACAAAAACCATAAAAACTCCAAGAATTAAAAAGAACAAGCCAATACTTTGTGCATGGATAAATTGGTCTACTCTCCACTGCTCAAAAGCATAATAGTTGAGTGGCCACATGTTTTTTAAGTCGTTATAGGGCAACGAAAAAGTATCCGAATTTAAACGTGCCATCAATTCTGGAATGACAAAAGCAAAGGCGGTTTGAAAAAACATAACACTTGCGGTACGCAATTGTTCGTATTTGTTGTGTTTGTATTTTAATAGAAACTTGATTCCGAAAGAAAAAATAGCTACCGTGTATAAGGTTCCATAAACAAACCATTGGCTAGCAGGGTTACCACTTAATACTCGGCTTAGGGGATCAAATAAACCAACTAATCCCGTATTAGTTCCATCTACTCCTTGACCCAAACCTAGTAGCTCTGAAAAAAAGTAAAGCACAATATAAAAACCGGTAAGTGCTACTCCAGCAATCCATGCTAAGAAACCGCGAGAGGAAATAGACTTAAACCAAACACCATCATTTTTAATCCCCTCTACTTTGTGGCCATAAGCTCCTTTCGCAAACGTAATAATCCCGCTTATAATTGCTAGTAGTGAAATTGTAAGCCAAAGTCCATTGTTCTGTAGTTTCAAATTAAAGGCTGCTAACAATAAAATAAATAGACCAAACATTCCAATAAGAACGCCTGTTTTTTGTTTTGTATTGAGACTTTTTGGAGGTTCTCCCGTTAATGCCATGTTTTTTTCTGTACTCATGTTTTATGCGTTTATGGGTTGGCACTCTCGATAAGCACAGACTATTTCTTTTTCAAAATGTTTATAGAACTCTGGGTCAAAGTTGGCCTCTTTTAGGTTTTCAATTATATAATCTGTAGTACGTTCTTCACTGAGCCAACGATCAAATACTTCATGGCGCATGCGAATACCAAAGGTGTTGATACCTATAAATTTTCCATTTCTTGCATCTGTATTGATAGTAATGCATTTAAAGTTGTCTTTATGTTTCCAATGAAAGTGTATTTCGTTTTCACCTTTTTCAGGGAGAACCCAACCATAAGTTTGGTATTCTATATCAAAAAATTTAGCACTATTGAACCAATATCCAGGCAAATATTCTTTCGGTTCACCTGTTAAAGTCTTAGCCAAAGTTTCACCCATCATTCTGCCCGTATACCAAACCTGTTCAATTGCTCTTCTGCCAGGAGGCGCTACTTTAAATTCAGCGCAGTCGCCTAAAGCATATACATCGGGCTTATTCGTTCTTAAGTATGAGTTGACTAGTACTCCTCTATTGGTTTCTAATTTCGTGTTTTTTAAGAAACCAATGTTGGCACTAACCCCAGCAGTAAGCCCCACAAATTGACATTTTATTTTTTCTCCACTTTCTGTAATTACTCCATTGGCTCTTCCATCACTTCCTGAGGTTATTTCTGCCAATGAAGAATTGAATTTTAAATCAACACCGTGATCATTAACCATATGAGAAGCAATTAGTTCTGCTTCGTTCTTGGAAAGCACATTTCCCCAAAAGTGGTTTTCACGAATTAAAAAATGAACTTCTATATTTCTAGACAAAAGCATTTCTGCCATTTCTACCCCAATGAGTCCGCCACCAACAATAACTGCACTTTTTATACCGTTGGTGTTTTTTTCCATGAGTTCTAAATCCTGGCAAGAATATAATCCTTGAACTCCTGGTAAATCTTGACCCTTCCAACCAAACATGTTTGGTTTAGATCCAACTGCTAAAACCAAGGAATCATAAGTAATCGTTTTGCCAATATCTAAACTTAGTTTTTTAGACTCAAAATCTATCTTTTCTACTTTGCCAAAACAAAGATCAATTCTATTTTTTTTCCAAAAAGAATCTTCGTATGGTTTGGTGTGCTCAAATTTCATGTGCCCCATGTAAATATACATGAGAGCGGTACGGGAAAAAAAGTATTTAGTTTCTGCACTCACAATCATGATTTCTACTTTTGAATCAAGCTTGCGAATATGCCTGGCAGTTGTTACTCCAGCAATTCCATTTCCTATAATTACAATTTTTTCCATAATACCTCTGCAAAAAAAGTTCGTTTGCAAGTTAGATGTTGTCTTGGAATGGACAAAGGAGCTTTCGATACTATTCTAACTTTATTTATCCCACATTGGGAATTAATTTTCTTAATGAAATAAATATTTCATTTTGTAACGGTTAGTTACAAGTGTTATCAACTTTTAATTTCAATAGGCATCAATACCAGCGACTTCTCAATCTTTAGATTGTACTTATTGGAAATAAATTTGATAAATGACATTTAAGTGAGACTTTAAAAAATGGTATGAGAAATTTGAATGTTGGTTTAATGCTAACTTAGGTTGATTTTTTTGTATATGGTAATAAAATTAATCAGTTCGACGAAATTGAAAAAGGCTAAAATCCTTGTTCTTTAAATAAAAAATCTTTTTCTTTTAGATTATAATAAGCTTGCTTACCTTCTTTAATAAGCAATAGCATTTTTTTGTCGTAGACTTTTACAACATCATATATTATTGGAAATAATTCCTCATTATTCCTATTATACAAACCCCATTTTCCATTCAATTTTACCAATAAAAGGTAGTTTTCAAAATAAATTAATTCCTCGTATTTAATAGCTATAACTGAATTTCCATTTTCATCTATAATACCCCATTTTCCATCTTGCTCTACTCTTGCCAAACCGTAATTAAAACCTTCTGCATAAGAATATTTGTACTTTATCACCAATTTAACATTTGCATTGGAATATCCCCAACGCCCATTTTTCTTAACAGGAGTTATGGTTGAATATGTTCCTATGTCTTCAAAAATATGAGGGTATACTTTATTTCCGGAAGTATCAATTAATCCAAACTTGCCTTTACTTTTAGTTTTTGCAACACCATTTTCGAAAGTTCCATAAGTATTAACCTTGGAATCAAAATCGTGTTCGGGAGAAACTACTTCCCTCCCCTTATAATTCAGATATCCATATTTACCCTCTGCGGAAAACAATATTCTGTTTTCCCTTATATTACTCAACAAATCGTATTTAAAATCAATAATGGTATCGCCATTCCTGTTCATCATTCCAAATTTCCCATCTATTTCCAACAGATATGTTTGTTCTTTTTCCTGATATATTATTTGGTCGTAATTCATTGGTATGATATACGCACCCAATAAATCTATCACCCCTTTTTTACCATTCAGTCCAACAATAGATCTTTTCGAGCGAAAATCAGATACTGAAGAATATTGATGTTCAATTACTAATTTCATTTTAGAATTATAAAAACCATACTTGCCATCTTTTTGGACGTAAATTCTACTTTCAGAAAAATTTCCTATGTTTTCGTAAACTGCATTCAATACCAAACTCCCATGGCTATTAACTAATCCATACTTCCCGTCTAACTCAATCCATGCATGACCACCAGTAAAAGTTGCTCCATCTGTATATTTAATGGCAACATTTTCTTTACCCCTTTTATTTATGTAACCAGCCATTTCATTTTTACCAACTAGTGCTAAGCCTTCAGAATATTGTTCTACCCAATCATACTTCGGTTCAATTACAACTTTGGATTTTTCGTCAATAAAACCCCATTTATTTCCTGCTCTAAAAGGGTAGTAAGTTTCATTGGATAATGAATAATCTAAAAGAGCCTCTTCACGAAAAGGATAATTAGGGTAATCCAGAATAAAATTGGTTATTTCTATAGGATCATTTCGTTTTACACTTTTCTTGTATATTACTTCCCAAGCTTCTTCTACATTTTTATTTTTAGGGTATTTTTTAATGAAATTATAATACGATATTCGAGTTTCTGATTTCGTAGATATTTCATAAATACGATCCTGAGCATCCTTATTATAAGGGCTTTTCGGGAATTCTAAAATAAATTTTTCGTGTTCGGCCAAAGATTTATTTCCAGTTTTATCCTGGTAAAATAATAAGTCATATTTATTTCTGGACGCTGGTGCTTGCCTAGAATTATAATAGGTTTTGTAAAAAAACTGAAAGGCTTGCCAACTATTTTCTTGGCTTGCATCGTCAAAAGCCAAAGAATCTCTAATGAGAATTGCCCTAGTTTTATTATTAAACCAATCGTGATTTAAAATAAAGTCATTAAAAGCTTTGGTGGTCATTGAATCCAAAGCCATTTTATAAAACAATTGACTTACTCGTTGTTTTTGATCGTATATTTCATTTTGGTCTATTCCTACTGCAAAAAGTTTCCCTTTTAATTTTTCATCCAAAGAAGAGAATTTTCTACTCGCCAAAAGAATAAACTTCAATGCTGAGTCCGTTTGGTAAAAAGGATTATCGTTTCTTGAATAAATAACACTCAATCCGTATCCTCCGCCAACAGAGTCGCCTTTCAACTGCTTGGTAAACAATTTTTTAGCTTCAAAATAATCATATATATGAAGCGCTTCAAAGGCTTTTTGCAGGTTACCCGCAAATGAGGAAGTAAAAAGCAAAGAGGCTATTAAATAAGACAGAATCTTTTTCGATTGCATTGTGACAAAAATAGATTTGAAATTTGAAGTATTTTCATGAATAATGCCATTTTATGAACGTCAAATTATTATGAAATAGCTGAACTCAATTTGTTTCCTTTGCCGACCTTAATATGGCCAAACAAAAATCTTTTTATACCACTCAGTTTTGGTTGCTCTGCGCCAGCTCAGTTTTATTTATGGCAAGCTTTAATATGTTATTGGGAGAGCTTCCTCATTACCTCGATTCTATTGGTGGTAAAGCCTATAAGGGGCTAATTATTGGTCTCTTTGCTTTGGCAGCATTATTTTCTCGGCCATTTAGTGGCAGGCTTTCGGATACCATCGGACGTGTCCCTGTTATGATATTTGGAGCATTTGTTTGCATTGCTGCTGGATTTATATATCCTTTACTAACCACTATTTCAGGATTTCTTATCCTTCGTTTCCTACATGGATTCTCTACAGGATTCAAACCTACAGGAACAACAGCCTATTTAGCCGATATAATTCCACCGAACAAACGTGGAGAAGCCATGGGAATATTGGGTGTTGCCGGTTCGATAGGTATGGCGGCTGGCCCTGCTTTTGGGAGCTATATCGCCAATGTTTATTCATTAGAAATTATGTTTTGGGTTTCTTCCATAGTGGCAGCTGCGTCTATATTGGTATTAATGGGCATGAAGGAAACTCTTCCTTCCACTGTAAAATTTAATCCTAAATTATTACTTATCCACCCGAAGGATATAATAGAATATGATGTATGGGTTCCCTCTTTGGTCATGCTATTTACAGCCTATTCTTTTGGTACCATTTTAACGGTAACTCCAGATTTTAGTGACCATTTAGGTTTGAGCAATCGAGGAATATTTTTCACAATTACTTTAGCTGCATCCATTTGTGTACGATTATTTAGCGGAAAAGCATCAGACAGACTTGGACGAGAAAATGTGTTACTGTTTGGAACTGTTTTTTTGGTGATTGCCATGGTAATTTTAGGATTTAGTAATTCGCCATTTTGGTTTTATACAGGGGCAGTTATTTTTGGAATTGCCGCGGGAATTAATAGTCCTACAATTTTTGCTTGGACTGCAGATTTAGGAAAAGAAAATTCAAAAGGAAAAGCAATGTCTACTATGTTTATTGCTCTAGAAGGCGGAATATTGTTAGGTGCAGTAGTTGGTGCTTTTTTCTACAACAACCAAATAGAACAATTAAAATATGCATATTGGTTTGGAGCCTTTTTAGCATTTCTGGCATTTCTTGTTGTATTACTAAAAAAGACTAGAACGTAAAATCTCCGAGGTCGGGCGACCAACGAGGATTCTTAACAAACTAAACAAACCACCTAACTTTACTCTAAGTCGAACTTAGAACACTTCAAAGATGAGACAGCTAAACTTTATAGAGAATGATGCCCCTCACTTCTAAAGCTGATATTAATCAAAGAAAAAGCGTGTTTTTTAACTAAAATCAAGTCTTTTTTTAACTTTTCAGCCCTTTTTAGTCCAAATAATTCATTTTTCTGTTTAACAATCCACTTCGAAAAACGCAACCAAGTCAGTTTTAGGGAAGAAGAAATCTTTTCAAAAAACAAAACCAATAGTAATATCCCAACAAGTGCAGCGTAAAAGCTCTTAACCTGAACGGTTTCTCCAGTTCCAGCAAAAATAGAAATCGGGGAAAGTGAAAACAGAATAATAAAAGAGCACTTCATAACTTTAAAATAACTCTCAAAGTTAAAAAAGTTCAACTAGAATCAGAAATAATACTTAATCACAAACAAGAAAACAGGAATGCTTATTCCTTGGACAACTCCAATAAAAGAAATTCTATTTTCTTTTTCATAGAAGACGCACTACAAGAATAATTATTAACGATAATGGAAAACGCTACAGTAGAATCACCCGTATTTATGTAACCAGAATAGGAACGAACCCTTTCCATATAACCGCTTTTCCCAATTACCTTTCCTTTTGTACTTGGATAGTTTAAGAAATTTTTAAATGTTCCTGACTCCCCCGACACGGCAAGCGAATTAATAAAATATTGACTCCGCTTGCTTTTCTTCATTTCAATAAGTAATGCGGTCATTAAATCCGTTGTTACCGTATTAAAACGAGACATTCCTGAACCGTCCATCAAGTTTACACCAGAAACCGGTAAATTTTTATTCTCTAAAAAATCCATTATTGATTCATTTCCAGAATTCACATTGGCCATGCCTAACTTTTCTAAACCTAATAAACGATGCAAATGTTCAGCATATAAATTCACACTATTTCTATTAGTATAATAAACAATTATGTGCATTTCTAAGCCAAAATAGGTGGATAAAAGAATGTTAGAATCTGGGAGTTCTTTTCCTTCTAATTTCAAGTTTCTTATGGTGCTGTAACCCTCTTTTACTGAAATGCCAGAAGAAATTAATTTGTTGTGAAACATAAATGCCACTTGTAAAGCAGGGTCAGGTAAACTACCTTTTATGGAAAACGATTTTCTTGACTTAGGAATAGTGCCTTCTGCTTTTTTATTAAAATTGTATGGACCACCAAAAACGTATGCATTATCTGAGTTTGAGTTGCTTGAAAGCACTTTATTATCAATTCTTAGATTTGGGATTTCTGGAGTTATTTTTATTACCTCCGTTGCATTTTGGGCTTTATTTGGTGAAGAAAAACTTATCTTAAAACTGTTGTCTATAAAAGACAATGCCGAAACTCCACTGCCATAATAATTGCCAATATCTTCCCAAATCCAAGTTCTAGGAATATCATAATCTGGAAATGAAGAGGCATCCGACACTATTCGTCCTTCAATAGACGTTATTCCTAGTTTTTTTATGTCCCTTACCCAGTGAAGAAAAACATCATTTTTATTGTACTTCGACCCAAGAGTAGGATCACCGCCACCTTTAATTATTAGATCCCCTTTTAATATTCCATTTTCTATTTTGCCAGAATACAAAAGTTTGGTTTCCAGTTTTTTATTTGGCTCAAAGATTTCAATTGCAGCTGCGGTAGTGAGTAATTTTAAGTTGGACGCTGGAATTAAGGCTTGCTCTGAATTAAAAGCCGCAATCACCTTCCCAGTATTCAATTGAATTGCCTTAAACCCAATCGAAGCATTTTTTAAATCTGAATCAGCTGTCCATTTAATTAATTTTTCTTGAAAAGACTGAGAATACCCAACCACATGAAAAATCAGTAAAAAGAAGAAGATGAGTTTTTTCATTTAATATTTTTAAAGTGCAATACAACCTTTTATGTTTAATGCTTCTTTATAACGATTTATTATATTTTCTTCTGAAAGCATTACTTCTTTCGCACTCAAACTCACATACTTTCCAGTTTTGGAACTTCTAAGGTTTACTTGCGCATTCTCATTAAAAAGAGCTTCAACTAATGCAACACTTTTGTTATCGGATGGTACAATAAATTTAAAAAAGTAAACTTTTGGAAAACCTCCTTCCTCAATCAATTTCTTTCTTAATCCCTCAAAATCAAATTCTTTATTACCACCCATAAATCAATTCACTTAACAATACATTAAATCTTTTTTGATAATACAAAGATTATATATTCGAGCCTTCAAAAATCGGACGTTATGAAACGAATTACAACTTTATTATTATTACTGACTTTATTTACAACTAGCTATGCGCAAGAGTGCTATTGGCAACAGCGTGTGGAATATAAAATGGATATAAATCTTGATGTAAATACACACAAGATGACCGGTTTACAAAACGCTATTTACTTCAACAATTCGCCGGACACACTTTATAAAATTTATTATCATTTATACTTTAATGCTTTTCAACCAGGCAGTATGATGGATGCTCGTTCTAGAAGTATAACGGATCCTGATGGAAGAATTGGCTCTAAAATAGTAGCATACAAAGAATCTGAAATTGGTTACCATAAAATGGATGATTTAAAGATTAATAAAAAGCCGGTTAAATATACCATTGACGGAACTCTGATGACGGTTTATTTAAATGAAGCCCTTGCTCCTTCCTCTTCGATAATAATTGACATGAAGTTTAATTCACAGGTGCCAAAACAAACCAGAAGAAGTGGAAGAAACAACATGGAAGGTGTAGATTATACCATGACTCAATGGTATCCTAAAATTGCTGAATACGATAGAGATGGTTGGATGACGGATGAATATGTTGCCAGAGAATACCATGGTGTTTGGGGCGATTTTGATGTTAAATTAACTTTAGATGCCTCTTACGTTGTAGGTGGTACAGGTTATTTACAAAACCCTGAGCAAACTGGACATGGATATCCATTGAATAGTAAAACTTTGAACCAGTCAAAAGGACAAATTACTTGGCACTTTAAGGCGCCTAAAGTTCACGATTTTGCTTGGGCTGCTGATCCAAATTATACCCACGACGTTCGAGTAATGAAAAACGGAATAGAGCTTCATTTTTTATATATAAAAGATTCGATAACTACTCCGAATTGGAAAACCCTACAACCGTATACTGAACAAAATTTTGAGATAATGAATGCTAAATTTGGCGAATATCCATATAAACAATTTAGTGTAATACAAGGTGGAGATGGTGGTATGGAATATCCAATGGCAACCATGATTACTGGACGAGGAAGTATAGCCGGGCTGGTTAGTGTAATGGTACATGAGTCTATTCACTCTTGGTATTATGGATTATTGGCTACAAACGAAACAAAGTATCCGTGGATGGATGAAGGGTTTACTCAATTCGCCCAATATCATGTATTGGATGAGATATACAAACGAAATTTACTTAATCCTGCATTGAGAGCTTATGGAGTTTACTTGAGCATTGCAAGTAACCCAAAATCAGAACCCATGACTACTCATGCCGACTACTACCACACCAACAGGAACTATGGCATAAATTCCTACTATAAAGGCAGTGTATTTCTAAAACAATTGGAATACATTGTTGGAAAGGATAATTTTTACAAGGGTATGAAAACGTATTATTATACATGGCGATTCAAACACCCTACCCCAACAGATTTTAAACGAGTTATGGAAAAACAATCTGATATGAATCTCGATTGGTATTTTCAACATTTTTTGGGAACTACAAAAACCATTGATTACGTTTTGAATACTGCAAAAGCAAGTGAAAAAGGAACTGAAATACTAATAAAACGAGAAGGGCAAATGCCAATGCCAGCAGAACTAGCCATAAAGAAAAAGGACGGTAGCGTGTTGCTGTATTACATCCCACTAAAAGCAATGCGCAATTCTAAACCGGTAGAAGATAATTGGCAAACATTAAGCGCTTGGCCTTGGACACACCCATACTACAAACTAGATTTGGATGTTAAATTTGAAGACATTGAAATAATGCAGCTCGACCCTACTCGCAGAGTGGCAGATGTAAACTTTGAAAATGGACAAATAATCCGAGGTGAAAAAGCGAAACAAGAAAAAGCGAAAAAAGAAAAAAGTAGGAAGAAGGAAAGAAATAAAAACGAAAGAAAAAGGAAAAAGAGTAAAAAAAGTAAACAGGTCGGAAAAGAAAAAGTAATCTTTATTGGAGGTACGTTGGATTATTGATCCGAAAGATTCGTTTATTCGGTAATTAAGAACGTTTGGTCAAACTCTTTTTTAATGCCCTTTAAATTACAACTGTATTTGTTTTGCATTACCATTTTAATATACTAGTTTACCTAAGCTTTATTTATTCTGAAACTGACAACCTTCTCAGCGATTTGCTGCACGTTCGATTTGACATCAGAATAGTCCTTTACTACCTCAAGTAAATAGTCAAGAGTAAAAAGATTAATGAATTTTTGATTGTTTACAGTCATCTCGATTCTTCCGTCAATCTTTTCAGCATCAAAAAATTTAAGTTCAGAATCAACAGATAAAGAATTTTCTAAATAAACTTCAACATTATAAAAGTCAATCTCAGGATAATTTACATTCAAATAATTTTGAGCTCTATTGTCTTTCTTGAGATAACTTATAAACTGAATTAAATTCATAATTCTACTTTTCCTATGGCTTTGGTTAACTTCGTATGAGGCAATTATAACAAAATAATTAAACAAAAAAGGAACAACCTTACCATCTCTAAACAAAAAATAAACTTCTACGATTTCGCCAATTATTTCAAACAAATAGGCTGCGAAAATGCATTATATCTCGACGGATTTGTTTCAAGAACTTATTTACCATCCGATAACTGGAAACAAACGGACGGCAATTTCGGAGTAATTATTTCTGCAGCTGAGTAGTTTATGAGAAAATAGATTTCAATTCTTTCAATCTACTATTTAAATTATCCTTTATTAAAAAAGGACAATCCTAATGCGGTAAATATTTTTTACTATAACCATAAGTAAGCGTACCTATTGTTGCTCCTAAAATAACTACAAGAAGAAAAGAATAACCAGCACCAACTAGTGCAAATAATGGCCCAGGACAAGCACCTGTTAGAGCCCAACCCAAACCAAAAATGATTCCTCCTATAATATTGCCTTTTTTATTAAAAACTTTTGGTTTAATAATTATTTCGCTCCCATCCATTGATCTTATATTAAAATGACGGATTAGAAAAACAGAAATTGCACCAATAACTACAGCACTTCCAATTACTCCATACATATGAAATGAGTCGAAACGAAACATTTCCTGAATTCGAAACCAGGAAACCACTTCCGATTTAACCAGTAAAATTCCGAAATAAATTCCAATTAATAAATATTTTAAGTTTTTCAAAATTCCTAAGTATTAAAGTGTGAGAATATGAGGTAGAATAAAAAAGGTCATGATTAAACCACCAATAAAAAAACCAATAACTGCTACCAAAGAACCGATACTAAGTTGAGACAATCCCATTATGGCATGTCCAGAAGTACAACCGCCTGCGTAACGAGCACCAAAGCCAACTAAAAAACCGCCAGCAAGACCCATAATTAAGGTTCGAGGCGATAACAAATAAGACCAAGAGAATACTTCTTGCGGCATGAGTGTGCTAAAATCGGTAAGACCCAGTTCAGATAGGGCTTTGACTGTTTCCGGAGCAATCTTCATCGGCGTTCCATCCATCAATAAAAATCCCGCAATCGACCCACCTATAATTGT
>TARA_B110000037_G_scaffold187943_1_pt1 | contig 14382 bp, 14 predicted proteins | sample TARA_B110000037 | Tara Oceans TARA_B110000037 (sample SAMEA4397196) | marine metagenome | biome: Polar Biome; feature: [MIX] marine epipelagic wind mixed layer (ENVO:01000061); material: water (ENVO:00002006), including particulate matter (ENVO:01000060) such as... | depth 10-100 m
CCCTCGCAATAAACCTTGCCGCCATCTATCGCTTGTTTGGCCACGGAACGCGTTTTATAGAAGCGTGCCGCCCAGAGCCATTTGTCTAGGCGCAGTCGGCGTAGCTCGCTACTTTTCTCTGAGGCTGTGCTCTTTGACATTATTGACTCAATTCCAAGTTACATCAGGGCGTTACCGCTCGATTAGGACGGCATGATCTGAGAAAAGTCAGCAATCTGCTCAAATTCATCCATCAACACAACAGGTCTTTTACTATCTGGTTTTTCGATCCCGAACAGATGCTTGATGCCCTCTCGCCGCGCCTGCCTCAGCACAGGTAGTGAATCATCGAATAATACGGTGCGTTTGGGGGCATATTTTTCCAAGCTCTGCAGAGATTCCCAAAAACCGTGATTCTCTTTTGCTAACTTAAGTGTGTGTGAGCTTATGCATTGATCAAAGTAATGCGAGATGCCCGTGTGCTCCATCTTTATTTGCAGGCTCGAAGGATGTGCGTTGGTAACCAGCAGAACCCGCTTTTCGCTGAGTTTTAATTTCTGCAATAGCTCTTCAACGTTTGGACGTACATTTATTTTATGTTTAACGTTTGTCTTCAGCCCTGCTATATCCAGTTCCAATTCTTGCTTCCAGTAATCGAGGCAATACCAATCTAAGGTGCCTCTGCGTTCGGCACTTTTGCAACGAACGATCTCGATTGCAGCAGCGTGGCTTATGCCGTGTTTGTCGCTATAGCACATTGGAATTAACTGCTGCCAAAAATAATTGTCGAAGTGTAGGTCCAATAGAGTGCCGTCCATGTCGAACATAATGGTGTCGATGTCTGACCACGGTGGCATTGTTATCTCCTGAAAATAAGCCTTGGCAAGAACTGGCGGCTCATGCAACATGATACAGCCGAAACACGAAAAAGTGCTAGCACAGCGCTGCCGCGGCTTATTTGTGGTTTCAATATACCCGAAAGGATGTGTTCATCGATGCTCGATCTGCAACTACTTAATTCCGTAAACGAGATAGCGATCGCAGCCGGTCGTGAAATTCTCGATGTCTACAATTCCGCACAGGCAATTGAAGTCAGTACGAAGTCGGATGATTCCCCGCTTACCGATGCCGATCGCCGCGCCCACCTTTTAATAGTCGATCGGCTAAGCAGTCTTACACCTGACATCCCTTTGCTGTCGGAAGAGTCTGATGCAATCGACTATGGTTTAAGAAAAGCTTGGCAACGTTACTGGCTAATCGACCCCTTGGATGGCACTAAGGAATTTATCAATCGCAACGGCGAATTCACAGTAAATATCGCATTAATCGAAAACGGTCAATCCGTTGCGGGGGTAGTACATGTCCCCGTCACCGGTGTTAGCTACTTCGGCGGCACGAGAATTGGTGCTTGGAAGCAGGACACAAATCAATCGGGCAGTGAAGCGAAACCGATCTCCAGTCGGCCCATGCAGGATCACTCTGATGTTCGCATCGTCGCCAGTCGTCGTCACTTAGGCGAGCAGTTGGAAGCTCTTGTGGGGAAGATCGAGAATCATTTCGGTAAGGCGACACTATTGAGTATGGGCAGTTCACTAAAAATGTGTCTTCTAGCTGAAGGTAGTGCGGACATCTACCCTCGAATGGCCCCTACCTGCGAATGGGATACCGCGGCTGCTCACGGCATTCTCTGTGCAGCGGGCGGCGAAATCGTAGATCTGCAGTTCCGACCGTTACGATACAATTCAAAGCCAGAGCTGTTGAACCCATTTTTTATAGCCCTAGCAGACCGCGCCTATCCCTGGCAGCAGTTGCTGGACAAGCAATAATAAAAGTATAAGCTTCTGACTCTGCATTGGCGTTCACGCCAAAAACTAGCGTCTAGAACTTAAAACATAGCTTAAACACTCTCTCCACCCACAGACCAATGAATCCAATGAGATTAACCATGCGCCTATTCCTACTTTCCCTCGTTCTGATACTTGCCGCTTGTAGTGAGCAAGAGCCAGCTCAGCAATCAATTGCAGAGACTGCAAACGTTGACGCTACTGAAATTCAAAGCGAAACGGTGGTCACAGAGACTGCGCGTCTGAATGACTGGTTCGATGAACAGTATGCCGAGCAGCTCGATTTCAGCCCGCAAACTAAGACGCGCCTGGGTGATAAATCCGACTACGACAGTTTGAATGATTACAGCGTCGCCGGCTCTGATGAACAGCTTGCTTGGCGCAGGCAAAGCGTCGCTGCCATGATCGCTGATTTCGATTACGGCCTTCTTAACGAGGATGGCAAACTATCCTATGACATGTGGAGCTATTCCTTAGATCGAGCAGAGGCGGCTGCTCCCTTTAGACAACATGGATATATTTTTGGGCGCGGAGGTCCTCATGCTTCGTTACCAAATTTCCTAATTAATTATCATCGTGTCGATGATGCCTCAGATATAGAAGCTTACTTGTCTCGATTAGGAGAACTTGATCAAGTCTTTGCGCAGTTGCTCGACCGTGCACGTTCTGCATCAAGAGCTGGTATTCGGCAGCCGGCATTCGCTTATGATTTCGCGATGACAGAAATTGATAGAGTTACCTCAGGTGTTCCTTTTAATACGAATGACAGCTCGCCAAACTCACCAATCTGGACCGATATTCAAGGCAAGATTGAGGCGCTAGTTGCTTCTGATTTGATTAGTAGCGACCAGGCCCAAGAGTATATAGCCCAGGCACAGGAGATTTTAGCTGGCGAAGTTATGTCTTCCTATCGAGAAATACTCGCTTGGCTGGAACAAGATAAGGCGTTTGCATCTGAAACTTCGCAAGGAGTGTGGGCGCTTCCCGATGGAGAAAATTACTATAACTATCGTCTCGCGCAAATGACGACGCTTGCATTCACCGCAGATGAAATTCATGAAATTGGTTTGGCGGAAGTCGAGCGCCTGCATCGATCGATGGAAGAGATAATGAAGGCTGTAGATTTTGAAGGGACTCTTCAAGATTTTTTCGTTTTCATGCGAGAGGATGACCGTTTCTACTTTCCTAACACCGATGAAGGACGTGAGGACTATCTCGATTTAAACAATGAGTATCTCGATGCGATCACGCTGAAGTTACCCGACTATTTTGGTCGCCTACCGAAGGCAGAATTAGAGGTGCGACGCGTGGAATCGTTTAGGGAGCAAGCTGGTGCCGCGCAGCATTACGCATCGGGCACACCCGACGGATCGCGACCTGGAGTGTTTTATTCGCATATGTCCGATATGTCTACACTACCTATATTTCAGCTCGAAGATGTGGCCTATCACGAAGGTAGCCCCGGGCATCACATGCAGATATCGATTCAACAGGAGCTAACCGGTGTGCCCAGATTTCGTACACAGTATCGTACAACCGCCTACACGGAGGGCTGGGGGCTGTATGCGGAATGGCTCTCTAAAGAGATGGGCGCATTTGAAGATCCCTATTCGGATTTCGGGCGATTAAGCGGCGAGTTGTGGAGAGCAATTCGCCTAGTAGTCGATACTGGTATTCATGCTCAGCAGTGGGGCGAAGAGCGTGCAGTGCAATACTTTATCGACAATTCCGCACAGGCCGAGGGAGCGATACGTTCTGAGATTCAACGATACATAACTGGGCCAGGGCAGGCGACAGCCTATAAGATCGGCATGATGAAGTTTCAGGAACTTCGAGTAAATGCCGAGACAGCGCTAGCAGATAACTTTGATATCAGGGCATTTCACGACGTGGTGCTCGGCGCTGGTGCGCTGCCAATGCTTTTGCTGGAATCGAGAGTAGATCGCTGGATAGAGGAAGTTCAATCAGGCCTAAATTAATCATAAGAGAGTGGGAAATAAGAATGACTATTAGACCGTGGACGAGAATTTTTTTTATTGGTTTATTGTTCTGTCAAATTCATTTCAGTAACGCAGCCGAGGTTGTGTCAGCGAAATCAGTAGGAATGTCTTCCTCTGTATTGCTTAATGCTACCGCTCGGTTGCAGCAGCATATCGATGATGGGGAGTTGGCAGGAGTAGTTGCAGCGGTCGCCAGAGATGGCAAATTAGTTTATTTCGAATCACTCGGCAAACTTAATCTCGACACTGGCAAACGGATGCAAGACGATGCGCTGTTTCGAATCTATTCGATGGCTCGCGAAGTCACCAGCGCAGCGGTTCTAAAATTATATGAGGAGGGTAAGTTTCAATTAGATGATCCCATAAAAATGTACTTGCCCGGGTTCGAGAGTCAGCGAGTACTATTGGATTCATCCAGTACAGATATTACACAAACTAAGGCGCGCACCGGTGATATAACGGTTGCCAACCTTCTTACTCATACATCGGGCTTGGGTAGTCGTAGTTCCGCACTGTATAGGGAGAACAACGTAAGAGATAAGAGCATCACATTGGATCAGATGACCTCTAATGCCGCGCGCGTTCCTTTATTTCAAGACCCAGGCACACAGTTTCGTTATGGCATCCATGCCACCATATTAGGAAAGTTGGTAGAAGTATGGTCGGGACAGCCATTCGAAGATTACCTGCAAGAGAATATTCTTGACCCTCTGGAGATGGACAGCACAATGTTCTGGGTAGATGGAGAAGATGTGGATCGGTTGGCAGAACTCTATCGGCCCACTAATGGTCGCTTGGAGCCCTACAAAATAGAATCCGTACCATGGACATCGCGGCCAGCACTGATCGAAGGTGGCGTAGGTTTGTTATCCAGTGTTCCAGATTTTCTAAATTTTTCGCAAATGATTTTGGATAATGGAAAATTTAGAGGCAGAACGATTCTAAATGAAGAGACCGCTGCGTTGATGTATGTGAACGGCGTTCCCGATCAAGCCATGCCCATCGGCAACCGGGGTTACTGGCTAGGTTCCGGCTGGACTCTGGGCGGTTTCAATCTGGTGATGGATCCAGCGGAGTACGATTTTCCTGTTTCCGAAGGAACGATCTGGTGGGATGGTTCTGCGGCGACACGTTTTTTTATAGATCCGAAAGAATCTACGGTGATCGTTATCATGGCCCAGGTATCTCCGTCTAGCGGAGGAGGTTTTCGAGAAATATTCAGTGAGATGGTCGATAAGGCGATTATAGAACGCAGGTGAAAAAAATTTAGTCGTTCATAGGGTTTCGCAGCATCATCGGATTGATAAGGTCGGGTAGCTTGTTAGTGTCGTAGGGTTTGGCTACTAATACAACATTCTTGTGATCGATGAGTTGGTCTTTCAATTCTTTCTCTGCATAGCCCGTTGCCAGCAGAATTGGTAGCTCAGGTGAAATTTCAAGAATTTTAGTTGCCAGTTCAACGCCAGTCATGCCGCCGGGCATGATGACGTCGGAGAACACGAGATCGATGTCGGAATTCGTCATGTAGGTGTTGAGTCTAGAGCTGCCGTTGTGGGCAGTGATCACATCGAAACCCACAGCCTTCAGTATATGACTTGCTACGTCGCGCACAATCTCATTATCTTCGACTACTAAAATCTTTCCCTCATAGCTTGCCTTTTTATTTCTAATAATTTTAACAGGTTCTTGTGTCTTGGTTGGTTCGCCCGTGATCGGCAGAAATAGACGAAAGGTAGTGCCTTGTCCGAGGATGCTATCTACTGTTATGTTGCCACCGGACTGGCGAAGGAAGCCGTATGTGGTGCTTAGACCTAGGCCTGTGCGCTGGTTTTTTCTTTTGTGGTGAAGAAAGGTTCGAAGATCTTCTTCTGTATATCCAACGGTATGCCAGTGCCACTGTCGACAATTGTTAGCTCAACGTAGTCTTGGAGATCCTGACTACTATCGTGCCCTAAATGTGAGCCGGCGAGCCTGACTGTTTTAGCCGTAATTACCAACTTCCCTCCTTTTGGCATTGCATCCTTGGCATTCACACAAAGATTTAGTATGCCGTTCTCCAGCTGAGTTCGATCAGTAATAGCAACGCAGTCAGTGTCCTCTAAGTTTAGGCTTATATCGATATCCTCGCCAAGGATAGGGTCTAGGAATTCGTGCATCTTGGTGAGCATGTCGTCGATATCCACTGGGGCTGCAACGAGCGCCTGCTCTCTAGAGAAGCTAAGTAATCTATTATTTAATTCAGCACCACTTTTGGCTGCATTCATTATCTTGTTGATCAAGATGATCGCATCTTGATTGCCGGCGAGTTGACGTTGTAAGAACTGCAAATCACCCATAATTACTGTTAGCAAATTGTTAAAGTCATGGGCCACGCCTCCAGTCAGTCGCCCAATCGCCTCCATCTTTTGCGATTGGATAAGCATGTTCTCCATCTCTCTCTCTGCTTTTTCGTGTCGCTAAAACTAACTACTGCACCGATAATTTTTCCTGCCTTCTCTATAGGTTCGCTTGAGAAGCGTATCGGCATCAGAGTACCGTCTTTCTTAGTAAAAGCACTATCTAGAAGTTCAGCAGGGCGCTCGATAAGATAGGCACTGAGTATGGCCTTATTAGATCGAGTAACGCTCTCGGGTGAATCTTCTATTGGGCAGATTAATTTTGTGGCGCTCATGCCAATGACTTCGTCTTCTTCTCGATCTAGAAATTCGAGCGCCGATTTATTGATAAAAGTGATTGAACCAACATTGCTGATTCCAAAAATTCCTTCTTGCGCTGCGTCTAACAGCAACAGCCGATCTTCATCGGCGTCCTTTAGTTTTTTATCTACGTGAGCCTTCTGTGTCTGTAAGGCTATTTGCTTTTTTCTCTGTCTTGAAAGCTCTTCTTCTTTCTCGAGTAAATTCGCCGCATCAGCTTTCAATTTCTCTTGAAGGTTTCTGTTCTGTAAGGTCAGTCTGATGTTATGTCGAAAATGGCCCGCGATACGCATGACAATGGGGATTATAAACGCGACGAAGATGAGGTAGCTGCCGACGAGGAGGATTTGACTCTCTGTAATATTTAGAAATAGGTAACTGAGGTACAGCACTGTGGCGGGCACAGCAAACTGAAAAACAATTCTCGAAGGACCGACATAGTGGTAGCTGCACCGGCCAATAGGCCAGCTAACCATAGGATAATAATCCCCACGGTCACGAACGAAGGATTCTAAGGCAATACAAAAGCAGCGCTATCCCAGATAGAACCTAAGATAAACGCGCCTATGATTAGGAATTGCCAGTCAGAGTTATAGTTGTGTGAAGTTGAAGGTTTCTGATTATGACGGTAGGTGAGGAATGCGCGAATTGCTGTGCTAATTACTAGGACGCCATACCAATAAAATGATAGTGGATTGTAGGCTGTCGTCACTAGGATCAGTAATAGGAAAGACCCAGTCGCTATATCTACAAGAAAGATTAGTGGTAGGTGACCCCCACAGCATTTTGATCTGTTCGCGGCGAAATTCCTTGGGCTCGATCTTGTGCCAGTCGCTAACCGCAGCGCTCTTGCTCGAAGCTTTTTTTGTGATTTCAGTAGCCAATAAACTCACCGTTAGATCAAAACTGCACTGCTTATTTCCGAGTCCGGCGGAAGCCGGAGTTCCAGCCAAAGTTGCCTGAGTCTCCTATATTTTGTAGGCAAAGCTCAAGTAAAAAAGCGCGTTGCTGCGTCAAGTATGAGGCGATCGAATTCTCGAGGAGGACACGACCCAGCAGTGTCGGCTTCGGTAGGGCGCTCTCCCCAAGCGACGGTGGTAAGATTGCCGCAGAGCATTGATATGATCGGTACTATCGGCGTATCTTTGCTTTGAGCTGAGTTTCAATAGTGTCCGAGTGCATACAATGGGGTCAAAGCTGAATCTAGAATTCGAGTATCTTGCCGATAGGCCAGAGGCCGTGCCGCTGGTCATTGACTGGTGGCGCACTGTTTGGGCCGATCGCATGGGAGCTGATATCGACCTCGCCAGGAATCAGTTGCACAGCTCGCTCAGCAAAACCCGCCTGCCTATTCACATACTAGCAACGCTTGATGGCATCCCCGTGGGAACAGCAGCCCTCAAACAGCACGAACTTGTGGACGTCTTTCCGGATTACCACTACTGGCTAGGCAGCGTATTCGTGAAAGAGAGTGTTCGCGATGGCCTGATAGCCTCTCAGATGAGCCTGCATATTGTTGAGATGGCGAAACAGTTGCATTTGACACATCTCTATCTACAAACGATTAACCTAGGAGGAGGCCTGTATTCCAAATTGGGATGGAATTCGGTTGCCCAGTTTACTCACATGGATGAACAGGCCTTGCTCATGCTGCGGATACTGTAGAGCCAATATATGAAAATTACGCGCAGCACGCCCGGGCACGAAATCATTCTGGCGAATTATTATCAAACGAACGAGACTCATCTGAAAAAATGGAGTCCGCGCATGCCGAGGGCTCGCCATAGCGTGGCTAGCTGGTCACTGCGGCTAATCGAGAGAGAGAAAGACTTCTTGGAAAATAGCTCGGTGCATTTTATTGGTGTTAACGATTCAGAAACTCAGGTCATTGGTACTTGCTCGATTAGCAATATTGTTCGTGGTGTTTTTCAATCCTGTCATATGGGTTATTCGGTGGATAAAGGCTTCGAGGGCCAGGGAAGAATGCAAGAGCTCGCGGAATATACGATCGAGTATGTGTTCTCCGAAATCAAGCTGCATCGAGTAATTGCTAATCATATGCCCCAGAACAAACGCTCTGAAGCGCTGCTGAAAAGACTCGGCTTCGAGCGCGAGGGTTATGCGAAACGTTTTCTGCAGATAGACGGTGAATGGGAAGATCATGTACTGAATTCTTTGATCAACAAGAACTACACTGGATGAGATGAGCTGGTACTGTAAACACTAGGGGTGAAACTATTAGTGATGCAAAGAAAACCGAAGCGTATATAGAGAAGCATGACAAGTGGGGAGATCAGCTCATTGCATTGCGTGCCATACTCAATGCATCGGTGCTAGTTGAGACAGTTAAGTGGGGTTATCCAAGCTATACCCTCGACAGCAGTATTCTAATCTCCCTAGCTAGATTCAAGAATCATTGTGTGATCTGGTTTCATCAGGGTGTTTTTCTTGAAGACGTGAAGTCAGTTCTAGTCAGCGCGCAAGAGGGTACAGCGAAAGGCATGCGCCAACTTCGCATCGAAGAAGGTAGTAAGATCAATAAGAAGCTCGTTAGAGCCTATGTGATCGAAACGATTGCGAACCATCATGCTGGGAAAAAGGTTACGCCAACTAAGAAGACTCTAAGAATATCCGCTGAGTTAGATGCCGCGCTGAAGAAAGACTTGAAGTTAAAGGTGGCGTTCAATACCTTAACGCCAGGCAGGCAGCGCGAATATGGGGATCACATCGCTTCTGCGAAGCAAGAGAAGATGCGGATCACCCGAATGGAGAAGGCGGCCCCGCTAATACTTCAAGGGGTGGGATTACATGTCAAATATAAAAATTGTTAGCATTGAGCTAACAGGGATAGTCTCCAAGCAGTATCTGGGGGCATACATCGCAATTACAGACGATATCGAATAAAATCCTCCGTTCTTCAGGCTTACGCCCCTTATCGATAGGTGATTTTTTCTCGCTACTGAGCAGCGCATAAATGTCTTCACACTTAAAACATCTCGAAGAAGCAAATACCGAACTAGCTGTGTTAAAGCGGCACGTGACCGCTGCCTTTTCCTATATAAAGGATCAGTGCTCTAGCGATGCAGGCTTCGATGGGAAGCTATTGGATGACTGGCAACTTCCCAGCTACGAATTGGCCTTCTGCATGGCACAGCTGTCTGCAGCAGCGGCATTTAATGACTACGCGCAGAAATTAATCACACAAAAATTCACGCAACAGCTTGCACTAAGCTTCTGCGCAGAGACCTTGCAGGGCGTTCTAAATCAGTTAGTCGCCCGCGCAACCGACGTCGGCTTAGATAGAGCAAAGTTATTGGACATTCACGAGGAGACTGTCTACAGGAAGCTGCTAGACACCTACGCGAGCACGAAATTCCTATCGAGCCTAGGTGCCGAAATAGTAGATAACGATATCCAGCGTCTGCCCTCATTATTAAGCGAAGAGAAGGAGCTCGTGCGGGAAACGTTTTACCGATTTGCCAATGAAGAGGTGACGCCGCTTGCCGAACAGATTCACCGCTTTGATGAAGACATTCCCGACTCGATCCTTCAAGGCGCGGCAGAACTAGGTTGCTTTGGTACGTGTATACCGGAACGGTTCGGCGGACTCCAACCAGATGATCGCCCAGATAGCCTTAGCATGATCGTTGTGACAGAAGAGCTATCCCGAGGCTCCTTAGGCGCCGCAGGTAGTTTGATAACGAGGCCGGAGATCGCGGCACGCGCATTGCTTAGTGGCGGAAGTGAACAGCAACAACAAAAATGGCTTCCTCTGCTTGCGGCAGGAAAGACGCTCTGCGCGATTTCTATTACCGAACCGAATACCGGCTCTGATGTTGCTGCGGTCTCTCTCAAGGCAACCAAAACCATAAACGGATGGCTACTCAACGGCAGCAAGACATGGTGTACTTTCGCGGGGAAATCAGAGTTGCTAGTCGTGCTGGCTCGCAGCAGCAAGGACACCTCGCTAGGCTATAAGGGGTTGAGTCTGTTTCTAGTAGAAAAGCCGTCATTCATCGGCCATAACTTTAAGCACGCGCAGGAAGATGGCGGCTCAGTAACTGGGAAGGCAATTGCAACGATCGGATATCGCGGCATGCATTCCTATGATTTATTCTTTGAGGACTTCTTTGTGCCTAGTGAAAATCTTGTCGGCGAGGAAGCGGGCGAAGGCAGGGGGTTCTATTTCACCATGGCGGGTTTCGCTGGTGGGAGAATCCAGACAGCTGCTCGTGCGACGGGCGTGATGCAGGCTGCATTCGAGAGCGCCCTTTCCTATGCAAAGAGCAGGAAAGTATTTGGTAGTGCTATCGCAGATTTTCAACTTACTCAGGTTAAATTAGCTAGGCTGCTAGCCACACTTACTGCCGCGCGACAATTTAGTTATGCGGTAGCGGAATTAATGGATGATGGCGCCGGTCAGATGGAGGCGAGTCTTGTTAAGCTATTTAGTTGTCGTGCCGCTGAGATGCTCAGCCGCGAAGCGCTGCAGATTCACGGAGGCATGGGCTATGCAGAAGAATCCGCAGTAAGCCGCCTTTTCGTTGATGCTCGCGTACTTTCTATATTTGAAGGCGCGGAAGAAGTTCTAGCTATAAAAGTTGTAGCGCGAGAACTGATCGAAGAAGCTCCTTAAGATTTTCAGTCGAGAAGTGATCTAGTCAGATGGCGAGATCAATGGGGAAGTAGAACAATGGCATTCGATCCTGAAAAACTATTGAACAAAGAATTTCCTACTGTTCAACAAACTTATGTAGCCAAAGACTGCATGTTATATGCGTTGGGCGTGGGTATGGGGATAGACCCTCTCGATGAGCAGAGCCTGCGTTTCGTTTATGAAGAGAACCTGAAAGTATTGCCCAGCCAATCGGTAATGATGGCGCATCCTGGATTCTGGGCGAAGGAAGAAGATACAGGGCTGGATTGGGTCAAGGTATTGCATGCGGGGCAAGAAATAATTATGCATAAGCCATTTCCAAGCGAAGGTACCGTCGAGGCGAAAATTCGCATAACTAGCGTAACCGATAAGGGTACGCGCATAGGAGCACTGATCGTATCAGACAGAGTAGTTAGCGATGTCGCCACAGGAGAAGATATCTGTACGCTCGTTACAACTATTTTGGCCAGAGGGGACGGGGGATTTGGCGGAGAACGTAAGGCAACCCCGAAGACCGATATCATCCCAAAAAGTAAGCCAGATATGATATGCGATTTGCCCACGCTGCCACAGCAGGCTCTGATCTATCGCCTAACAGGCGACTTTTACCCACTTCATGCCTCACCTAGCGTGGCAAGAAATGCAGGATTCAAGGCGCCGATTCTGCACGGACTCTGCACCATGGGCGTGGCAACCCATGAGCTAATAAAGAGTTGCTGCGACTATGACACTTCGCGATTCAAACATATGGGGCTTCGCTTCTCCGCGCTGGTCTATCCGGGCGAGACTATCCGTACTGAGATCTGGATCGATGGCAACGAAATAGCATTTCGTTGTAAATCTTTGGAGCAGGACAAGGTTGTAATCAATAACGGTTATCTTCTAGTCGAATAAACTCGACTAGAAGAGTTTCGTATCAAAAATAATCTCGAATAAATAAGGAAGCACAATTGCAAGCTTTACTAAGTGGAATGCGTGTAGTCGAAGGGAGTGCTTTCATAGCAGCTCCCTCCGGTGGTATGACTCTTGCTCAACTTGGAGCGGATGTTATTCGCTTCGATCAAATTGGTGGCGGCATCGACTATCGTCGCTGGCCGGTCACTGACAAGGGCAAGAGTCTGTATTGGCACAGTTTGAACAAAGGTAAGCGCTCCTTTGCCGTCGACTTTCGTAAACCCGAAGGAAAGGAGCTCATCACACAGCTCATCTGTGCTGATGGTGAAGACGCTGGTATCTTTCTAACTAATTTTCCTGCGAAGGGTTGGCTTGCCGACGCGACACTTCGCGCGTGGCGTGCGGATCTCATTTATCTCAATCTAACTGGCGACCGCCACGGAGGTAGTGCGCTGGACTACACCGTTAACAGCAAAGTGGGGTTGCCGTTTCTTAGTGGGGATGGCGAGAGCCCTAGTAACAACGCTTTTCCGGCCTGGGATGTAATAGCGGGTCAACACATTGCCCTGGGTTTGCTCACCGCCGAGCGGCACAGAAGAATTCATGGCAAGGGGCAGTTCATACGGCTCGCGCTTGCCGATGTCGCACTCGCCACGATGGGGCATCTTGGTTATCTGGCGGAGGCGGAAGTGAACAAGCAGCCCCGACAGTCTGTCGGCAATCACGTCTTTGGCAGTTTCGGTCATGACTTCAAGTGCAGCGATGGCGAGCGAGTAATGATAGTTGGAGTCAGTTCAAATCAGTGGAAGGCAATAGTGCGGGTCACTCAGACGCAGACGCAAGTCACAGAGCTGGAAACCAGTCTAGGTCTTAACTTTAGCAACGAAGGAGATCGCTTCACCGCGCGCGATAAATTGAAGGAGCTCTTCGAGCCGTGGTTCGCCCAACGGGACTCGCACAGTGTGCATCAAGCGCTAAATGAGGCATCAGTATGTTGGGGCCCCTATCAAACGATACAACAACTTGTTGAGACAGATATCGACTGCAGCGCCGACAATCCGCTATTCGAGAAGGTAGAGCAGCCAGGTATAGGTGAATATCTAATGCCATCGAATCCACTAAACTTCGAAGGCTTGGGAAATATTCCAGTGACACCTGCGCCAGTTCTCGGCCAGCATACCGATGAGATACTTGGCGATACGCTCGGGCTTTCAGGAAGTGAGATTGGCAAGCTACATGATAGCGGCGTTGTGGCCGGGCCAAGTGTTTAAAGTAACTAGTTTAGGTGGCCCAACCACCTGCCAAAGGAATTATCTGTCCCACCATATGATTACAGTCTTCACGCGAAAGGTAGGCGGCAAGTTGAGCCGTTTCATTTGCCGCACCAATTTTGTTCGTAGGTACATTACGTTTTACGTGTTCTAGGAATTTTTCGTTCTCGAGAATATCGTCCGGATAGTAGGTGTTATTGTTGATGTAATTCTGCGCGATCGCATTGACTTGAATATTATTGCGTGCCAACTCCAGCCCAACAGCCTTGATGAAACCATTCTGTGCGCCGCGTGCAGCACAGTAAGCGGCATTGTTGGGAATGCCGCGCAGTGGTGCGGCACTCGTTACTGCAATAATTTTACCGCGCTTTCTCTCCAGCATCTGTGGTGTAACTGCGCGTACTAAATACATCAGCGGGTGAACTAAGGAATCGAATAGTAGATTCCAATTTTCGTTGTCGATATCCTGCACTGGTCCTGTCATCGGAGGTTCGGCAAGATTCGCAACGAGAATGTCGATGTCACCCGCGTTAGCAATTAACTCGCTAACTTCCTGCTCGCTGTGCATCAATGATGGGCCGGCAATCACATTGATACCAAGCTCTTCAAATTTTTCCTTGATCGCATTGCCCATGTATCTATCGCAGCAAGTTACTAGCGCAGTTCTACTAGACATCATCCAGCCTCATTCTGATTCGAATTAATTTGCATCAAGTGTAAAACAAACTTCTCTAAGGTTTCATAGGGTTGGCAGCCAACGACTACTAGATCATTGCCGTAGAACGTCGGTACACCAGTGACACCAGCCTCACGAGATCGTCGCCAGTCTTCATCTACCGCTTCCTTATATTCACGCTCTTCGATTACGCGGCGTGCCTCTTGCCCATCCAACCCCACAGCCTTGGCAATCTCGACCAACTCATCGACATCGCCAATATTTTTGTTGTCCACAAAGTACGCTCGATACAGTGCATCATGTATCGCCTCGCCAGCTGGTTTGCTGTCGGCCCATTTGCCCAGTTCCTGTGCGAGTCGACTATT
>TARA_B110000037_G_scaffold4061_1_pt1 | contig 14338 bp, 10 predicted proteins | sample TARA_B110000037 | Tara Oceans TARA_B110000037 (sample SAMEA4397196) | marine metagenome | biome: Polar Biome; feature: [MIX] marine epipelagic wind mixed layer (ENVO:01000061); material: water (ENVO:00002006), including particulate matter (ENVO:01000060) such as... | depth 10-100 m
TGATCACTATCCCCACAGTGATAGGCGCCGTAGCATTGAGCTGTATGACGGGCTTTGCCCTTGGTGTTTACAGATTCCGCGGAAATTTGCTTATCTTTTTCATGTTCATTGCGGGCAATTTTGTACCCTTCCAAATCCTGATGGTACCAGTTCGTGACCTGACGCTGGACCTGGGCCTTTATAACACCAAAACGGGCTTAGTGCTGTTTCATATCGCATTTCAAACTGGATTTTGTACCCTATTTATGCGCAATTTTATCAAGGCACTGCCCTATGAGTTGATCGAAGCGGCCCGAGTTGAAGGCATAGCAGAATGGCGGATATTCTGGTACGTGGTTTTACCCCTGATGAAACCTGCAATTGCAGCGCTTTCAGTCTTAATATTTACCTTCATCTGGAATGACTACTTCTGGGCAATTGTACTCACACAGGGAGAAAATACTCAGCCCGTAACTGCTGGTATCACCAGTTTCAATGCACAGTATCGGGCAATGTATCACCTGATGAGCGCCGGCTCAATCATTGCAGCATTGCCACCAGTCTTGATGTTTTTTTTAATGCAAAAACATTTCATTGCCGGGTTAACCCTTGGTGCGGTAAAATAAGGCTTGAAGCCTAGGATACTGAGATGACGAGATCATGGAGATTAGACGACGGACATCAAACCCTCGTTCTCGCCGCTAGAGGCGATTTTCTTCCCGAGGTCATCTATTGGGGTGGGTCCCTGCCAGTGGATGATATCACCGAAAATTTGATTGAGGCAAATGTACAAGATGTCACCGGTGGGATGCTAGATGCAAACCCCGATATGTCAATTTGTCCCGAAGCACATCACACATTCCCGGGCCAACCTGGAATTCGCCTAAGAAATGCTCAAGGTCAATCCGTACACCCTTGCTTCAAATATGTCACGGCTGAAGAACATTTAAACCAACTATCACTGACCTATTCTGATGCGGTGCTAGGCCTTATTTATAAAGCACATTTTGCAATGAATTTAGACACAGGCCTTATGTCAATTTGGGCAGAACTAAGTTCTGAAATGCCTGTGCATATGCAGTGGCTAGCCGCACCAGTTCTTCCTGCACCGCATCACAGTGATGAAATGTTGGACTTCTCAGGCCGTTGGATTGGTGAATTCCAAATGAACCGAGTTCCGTGGACTGCGGGTTCACACATGCGCGAAAACCGAACGGGTCGCACCGGACACGAACATTTTCCAGGTCTTTTAATTCCAGAAACTGGTGCCACAAATACGAAAGGCCACGTTTTTGGCTTCCACTATGGTTGGTCTGGTGGACACAAAATGATCGCAGAAGAATTACCTGATGGTCGGCGTCAGGTACAATTTGGCCACGCAAGTGATATTCAAGCAGACGTTGCTACTTCTTTTCAGACCGCGAAGCTTTATGCTATATTCTCGGATGTAGGACTTAATGGTTGCGCAAAAGCCTTTCAACGACACTTACGAGATAACTTAGTGGCATTCCCCATCAATGCAGTGCCACGACCGGTACATTACAATTGCTGGGAAGCAATATATTTTAACCATGATATTTCAATCTTAAAAGAAATTGCTAAAAAAGCTGCCGGCTTAGGTGCTGAGCGCTTTGTCTTGGATGATGGCTGGTTTGGTTCGCGCAACGATGACACCAGCTCCCTTGGGGATTGGCAAATCGACCCTCACAAGTACCCAGAAGGGCTTGAGCCTTTAGTATCGCATGTGAACAGCCTGGGCATGCAGTTTGGCCTCTGGTTTGAACCGGAGATGATTAACCCAGATAGCGCACTTTACCACCGTCATTCTGATTGGGTGCTCGGCGCGTCAGATCAGCTTTTGGGTCGACATCAAATGGTCCTTAATCTAGCGCTGCCAGACGTTAGGGATTATCTATATGACTGCATTGCGCAGCTTTTGAATGACTATAATATTGGTTATATAAAATGGGATCATAACCGCGTGCTTCCATTGGCAGATGCGGCTCAAACCCATGGGACCTATGATCTTCTTGACCGACTTCAAGCTACGTTTCCAAATGTGGAAATTGAGTCTTGTTCCTCGGGCGGAGGACGGATTGATTTTGGTATTCTTGAGCGCACTCAACGTGTCTGGCTTTCAGACAGTAACGACGCCTTAGAGCGCAGCCGCATCCAACATAATGCAGCTTTATTTTTGCCATCCGTGGTCACCGGGAGCCATATTGGCCCTCGATCTTGCCATACGTCTGGGCGGATTTTTGATATTCGCTACCGAGCATGGGTCGCCGCTCAACGTCATATGGGTTTTGAAATGGATCCACGCGAACTAACCAACGCTGAAGCTGAAATTTTGATTGAAGTTACGAACTGGTACAAAGATAATCGCAACTGGTTAGCCCAGGCAGATATCTTACGCCTCGACAGCAGTGATCCTGCCGTAATCGCTGAAATGCAATTGTCCCGCGACGGCCATAAATTTGTGATATTTTCCAATCAAGCCGACACATCGGCACAGATTAATAGAAGGCCCTTGAGACTTACCCAATTAGAGCCCTTGGCACGCTATAAACTCATTCTCCGGGATCGCGATCAAGTCAATCATCTTTCCCGCAGCAATCCACTACTTAAAACCAAGCCACTAGAGGTTTCTGGAACTTGGTTGATGCTCCATGGAATAAATCTACCTTGGGCTTTTCCTGGCACAATTTGGGTTGTTGAGGGCGAAAAAATCTAGCTTTACTGGCCGCATATCTTATATGGTCTACAAACGAAATCAGGAGCAAACAATGCCTAACGCAATATACAATGACCTTAAAGATGCGTCGATTTATATCACTGGTGGCGGCTCAGGTATTGGCGCTGCTTTGACAGAAGGCTTCGTCGCTCAGGGCGCACGTGTGGCATTCATTGGTCGCTCTGATGCCACAACATTTTGTGATGAGTTGGAAAAAAAATACGGTAACCGCCCCTTATTTCTCCAAGGTGACATCACCGACACAACTGCTTTGAAAGTAAGTATCGATAAAGCGGCAAAAGTCCATGGGCCCATCACAACGCTGATAAATAACGCGGCAAATGACAAACGGCATAGTGCTGAAGAGGTCACTACCGAGTTTTGGGACTGGATGATTGAGGTCAATCTAAAGGCCTACTTTTTCACCTGCCAGGCAATATTGCCCCACATGCGAAACGCCGGCTTTGGCTCAATTATTAACTTCAGCTCAATAAGTTACATGATGGGAAACGCGGGATACCCTATCTACACAGCTTGTAATTCTGCCATCAACGGATTGTCTCGTAGCTTGGCCCGCGAATTTGGGCCCTATAAAATCCGCGTGAACGCTTTGGCTCCCGGTTGGGTTCTCACACAGAAACAGAAGGACCTTTGGGTGACTGAAGAAGGTCTGACTGCTCATGTCGCACGCCAGTGCTTGAAAGACACTCTCGATCCAGAAGACATTGTAGGAGGTTGCTTATTTCTAGCCTCACAAAGTTCTAAGATGATGACTGGCCAAGCGATGGTTATTGATGGCGGCGTGGTGGTAACGGGATGAGCCTCTCTGTGGAATGGATTGCAGTTGATTGGGGAACATCTTCCCTTCGAGCATGGGCCATAGGCGCAGATGGTCAAGATCTAGACAGTAAGACCTCCGACCAAGGAATGGCCAAATTAGAGCCTTCTGATTTTGAAGCCGCACTTATGTCGTTGATAGAGCCTTGGCTTAGTCATGAAAAAATAGACATAATTGCGTGCGGCATGGTAGGCGCGAGGCAGGGATGGATTGAAGCTCCATACGCCAGTACTCCATGCAGTCCACAGGCCAATATGATTACAGCCCCAACGAAAGACCCCCGGCTGAACGTTCAAATCATATCAGGCGTATCTCAAGCTCAACCTGCCGATGTTATGCGCGGTGAAGAGACCCAAATTGCCGGATTTCAAAAACTAAACCCTAACTGGGATGGCGTAATATGTTTGCCAGGCACACATACTAAATGGGTACAAATGAGTGCCGGTGAAATTGTAAGTTTTCAAACCTTCATGACCGGTGAAATATTTGATCTGATGTGTTCATCATCTGTTTTACGCTACAGTGTCGCCGGTAAAGGTTGGGATCAAGACGCGTTTGGAACCGCGGTTGAGGATGCTATTTCTAGGCCTGAGGCAATGGCAGCAAGACTGTTTTCTCTACGCGCAGAAAGCCTATTGAATGACCTACCCCAGGCGACAGCCAAGGCCCGTTTATCAGGGCTGCTCATCGGGGCAGAGTTAGCCGCCGCGCGCCCCTATTGGTTGGGACAATCGATCGCAATGATTGGACCTAAAGCAATGGGTGATGGATATGCAGCAGCACTAGCCGCCCAACACGTACCAATTATTCGAACTGACACCGTTCATATGACTTTAGCCGGGCTAAATGCGGCCTATTCACAGTGGAAGGATCCAAAATGGCCCGCCCAATAATAGCAATTTTGCGTGGCGTTATGCCAAGTGAAGCAATACCCATCACTCAAGCCATCTTGGATGCGGGTATTACAACAATTGAAGTGCCTTTGAATTCTCCTGAGCCATTCGAAAGCATTGCTTTAATTGCCAAAGCATTTGGCGATCGTGCATTAATTGGGGCGGGTACTGTTCTGACTGTGGATCAGGTACAAAAAGTCTCTAAAGCAGGTGGAAAAATCGTCGTTTCCCCAAATTGTGATCCTGTCGTGATCGCAGCCACCGTGGCTGCTGGCATGCAAAGCTGGCCTGGTATTTTCACGCCGTCCGAGGCTTTCGTGGCGTTACAAGCAGGAGCTACAGGTCTGAAGCTATTTCCTGGTGATATCGCGGGGCCAAAAGGGTTGAAGGCCATGAGAGCGATCCTACCAAAGGGAACAAAAGTCTACGCGGTTGGCGGCGCAGGGCCACATAATTTTAGAGAATGGCAAGCTGCGAGCGCAGACGGTTTTGGCATCGGTTCCGCAATTTATAAATCAGGGGATACCCCTGAGATTATATCTCAAAAAGCCCGCTCAGTCGTGATTGCGTATGACGCGCTATGACCAAAGTTTTTGATTCAAGGCCTTGCATCTTAGGCGAGGGCCCCCTGTGGCATCCAGAACGCAAAGACCTGTTTTGGTTTGATATCATGGCCCGCAAATTGATTTGTCGATCCCACGTATGGGAGTTCCCAGAATATGTCTCAGCAGCAGGTTGGATAAGCCACAATGAATTGCTGATCGCCTCCCAGAGTCGACTTTTCACATTTCATTTAGAAACAAGTGCGCAAAAGGAAGTTTGTCTTTTGGAGGCAGACAACCCAATTACTCGTTCAAATGATGGACGTGCCGACCCTAAAGGCGGATTCTGGATTGGAACAATGGGATTGTCTGCCGAATTTGAAGCCGGGGCAATTTACCGCTATTATCAAGGCAAGTTATGTAAGCTATTTTCTAACATCACAATCCCAAATTCTATTTGCTTTTCACCACATTCGAATACAGCATATTTCACAGATACGGCAACCCGAAAAATCATGGCTGTGGATTTAGATCAAGACGGCTGGCCAAATACATCACCTCGGATTGTCATTGATTTAACATCGACTGGGGAAAACCCAGATGGTTCAGTAGTGGATGCGCATGGTAATATTTGGAATGCACAATGGGGCGCTTCTCGTGTTGCGTGCTACAGTCCCAATGGTGTTTTCTTACATTGCATAAAACTTCCAGCACGCCATGCCACCTGCCCAGCCTTTGCCGGTGAAACTGGACGGTTATTTTGCACAAGTGCAACAGAAGGCCTTCAGGCGAACGATCAAACTGATGCAGACGGGCAAGTTTTTGAAACCCAAGTAGCCACAATTGGTCAATTAGAACATCAAATTATTTTGTGAGAGTTACGCTATGAAAAGAACGCTTGGAGTTTGCTATTACCCAGAACATTGGTCTGAAGAAATTTGGGCCACAGATGCCAAGCGGATGGTTGAAACAGGTTTGACTTGGGTGCGTATTGGAGAATTTGCATGGTCCCGGATGGAACCCGCGCCTGAGAAGTTCGAGTGGGACTGGTTAGATCGTGCGATCGAGGTGCTTGGATCCGCCGGTTTGAAAATCATTTTGGGAACTCCAACTGCCACGCCACCTCGGTGGATGCTGGACAAATACCCAGATATGTTGGCCTATGATGCGGAAGGTCGCGCGCGCAAGTTTGGCTCTCGGCGCCATTATTGCTTCAGCCATCAGGCTTACCGAGCCGAAGCGCGGAGGATCACAAAACTTATGGCCGAGCGCTACGGTGCATCACCTCACTTAGCAGCTTGGCAGACAGACAATGAATATGACTGTCATGATACCGCTATAAGTTATTCGCACCACGCACTTATAGCGTTTCAAGATTGGTGCGCCCAGCGCTATCAATCTCCAACTGCATTAAACGCAGCGTGGGGAAATGTATTTTGGTCGATGGAGTATGATGATTTCAGTCAGCTTGAATTGCCAAACCAAACAGTAACTGAGGCAAACCCAAGCCATGTCCTGGCCTTTCGACGATTTAGTTCAGATCAAGTTGTATTATTTAACCAGGCCCAATGTGATGAAATTCGTAAATATTCAACTGCACCTATAATTCATAACTTCATGGGTAGAATTACATCGTTTGATCATTATGACGTAGGGGCGGATCTAGATATTTCGTCATGGGACAGCTACCCGATGGGCTTTTTGCTGGACCGTGTCGGCGCAAACGATACCGATAAGGCGCACTATTTACGCCAAGGTGATCCAGATTTTCAGGCCTTCCACCATGATTTATATCGCGCCACATCAGCTGGAAGATGTTGGGTTATGGAGCAGCAGCCAGGACCCGTCAATTGGGCACCTTGGAACCCTGCACCACTGCCTGGCATGCCCCGCCTGTGGGCATGGGAAGCTTTTGCACATGGTGCAGAAACCGTATGTTATTTTCGTTGGCGTCAAGCGCCTTTTGCACAAGAGCAAATGCACGCTGGCCTTTTGCTACCCGACAGCACACCGGCCCCCGCTTTGGCCGAAGCCGCACAAGTGGCCTCAGAATTGGAAAGTATGCCAGACGTTGGATGTGCTCGCGCATCCGTGGCTTTGGTTTTTGATTATGACAGCGCCTATGCTTGGGAAACTCAGCCACAAGGAGCTGATTTCGACTATTTTCAATTAGTCTTTGACTGCTATCGCGCATTAAGGCGTGCCGGTTTGTCAATTGATATTGTATCAAAGGATGTTGACCCAGCAGCTTATAAGCTAACTTTTGCCCCAGGTCTTTTGACGGTTCCAGATAGCCTGGCAGGCGGCGTGGTTATAGCCGGGCCACGTACCGGCTCAAAAACTGAGGAATTTCATATTCCTGCCGGATTAGCGCCGGAGATTAGTGGCCTTCAAACAAAAGTCACCTACGTCGAAAGTTTGCCACCCTTTGCGCCCATGCCAATTGCAGGTGGGGGAGCCTTTGAAAAATGGCGCGAGTCGATCGAAACAAATGATACAATCATTCTACGCTTAATGGACGGCAGTCCCGCTGCGGTGCGGGCCAATGATTTGATCTACCTCGCAGGTTGGCCCAATCCTAATTTATGGCACAGAATTCTCTTAGAGTTGGCGTCTGAAATCAGCCTCACCGTACTGGATCTACCCCGAGGGTTACGAGTTCGAGACACAGACACTCATAGATTTTGGTTCAACTACGGTCCAAGCGTAACTACTTACGGGAGCATGACCTTAACTCCAGCCGGTGTTTATTGGGAAGAATTATGACACAAATCACACCCTTTGGTTATACAAAAAACGGGGACATGGTGGAAGCTATCTCAATAGGCTCCTCAGCACTTTCAGCCAAAATACTGACACTGGGCGGTATTATCAACGACGTCCGCCTAGATAGCGTTAATTGGCCCCTCACTTTGGGTAGTAGTGAAGTGGCAGCTTACGAGGGAAAACTTAACAGTTTCGGTTCATTGATGGGGCCGGTCGTTAATCGGATCAAAGGTTGCTCCGCCAAAATTGATGGCGTTCGGTATGAATTTGAGAAACATCACTCTGGAAATCTAACGCAGCATTCTGGGAATACCGGAATGCAAAAACAGCTATGGACAATTACAAAATATGGTCCCGAATTTGTAACGTTTGAGCTTCATCTAGAAGATGGATTGGGTGGATTTCCTGGTAACAGAAATGTCAAAATTCAGTATAGAGTTTCTGGCTCCTCCTTAACGATGGACATTCAGGCAAGAACTGATTCACCTACCCTATTTAACCCCGCAAACCATTCTTATTGGTCTCTAGATCCAGACCTTGGGTTTAAATCCCAAGTGTTTCAAGTATACGCAGATCGCTACACGGAACCAGATGAAAAGTTAATGCCGACCGGGATTCTTCTTCCAACCAAAGGATCTCCTTATGATTTCCAATCTGGCAAGTTAATAGCAGGTGATGAATCGCAGTTTTTTGACCTGAACCTGTGCCTTTCTGACCGGCGTGAACCCATTCGTAAAGTTGCAATTTTGACTGGTACGCAGGGTGTACGTATGGAAATGGCAACAACAGAATGCGGGCTACAAGTTTACGATTGTGGAACGATCAACGCACCAGGTTTCACAACGCACCATGGGGTACCTTATGCCCCCTATTCAGGTTTAGCACTTGAGGCGCAGAGTTGGCCTGGAGCAACAATACATGCACATTTTCCTGATATAACCCTAAGACCCGAAGACACCTATAACCAGCGTACAAGCTGGACCTTTACAGTATAACCGCTAGGCTGAAGACAAGTTTTTTCGAAAGGCTTTACATGTTAAATATTCAAATAAGCCCTCTAGCCGCAGAAACATTCAAGAGCTTTGGCGATGTGATTGCACTGCGTGATATACCTGACAAAATAATTAATCAGGGGCTTTGCGGCCGGCATCACAATCTTGCACGAATGGACTTTGGCCTAAATGGCATCGCCGGCATAAGTTTGTTTGATGCTAAACAGCGCAGCTTACCTTATAAATTAGACATGATGGAGCGGCATCCTGAGGGTAGCCAGGCCTTTCTGCCAATGTCACAAAATCCATTTTTAGTTATAGTAGCACCGGACAACGACGGAAAGCCAGGAACGCCCATGGCCTTTAAAACCGCCCCTGGGGAAGGTGTGAACTATCATATAAATACCTGGCATGGCGTTTTGACACCTCTGTCCAGGCCTGGGTTGTTTGCAGTAATAGATAGGATAGGATCTTCTCAAAATTTAGAAGAATATTGGTTTAAAACTCCAATTACAATATCAGGAGATGCATCATGAAAGACATTCAAGACATTAAAGCTCTAAACGCCAAACAATTGTGGCATCCCATGGGACATCCAGGTGATCTGCAATCAAATGCCCCCACAATCATTGATCGAGCCGAAGGCGTACGTATTTTTGATATTGATGGCCATGAGACAATTGATGCCGTTGGCGGCCTTTGGTGCGCCAACCTTGGATATTCAAATGATGTCGTAAAACAGGCGATCTCAGATCAGCTGTTCAAGTTACCCTATTATTCTGCATTTGCGGGTACAAGCAACGCACCCGCAATTGAGGCTGCTGAACGAGTTATTGATTTCTTTAAACCTGACGGAATGGAGCGTGCATTCTTCACTTCAGGTGGTTCAGATTCGGTCGAAACGGCGATGAGGATGGCCCGTCAGTACCATAGGCTCCGTGGACAACCACACCGCATCAAATATCTCAGCCTCAAGAAAGGCTACCATGGAACTCATTTTGGCGGTGCATCCGTTAATGGAAATCCTCGGTTTCGGACAACATACGAACCTCTCTTACCAGGCTGCTTTCACCTTCCATCTCCATACACCTATCGTAATCCTTTCAATGAAAGTGACCCAGCCAAGCTCGCACAGATGGTGGCGCAGGCTATGGAAGATGAAATCATATTCCAAGATCCGTCTACTGTTGCGGCCTTCATCATGGAACCCATTCAAGGCGCAGGCGGCGTCATTGTACCAGATGCCTCATTCATGAAGCTCGCACGAAATATATGTGACAAGCATGGCATTTTGATGATTGCCGATGAAGTCATCACTGGGTTTGGTCGTACCGGGGATTGGTCAGGATCACGTCACTGGGGCGTGCAACCTGACATGATGACACTAGCAAAAGGTATTACGTCAGCATATTTTCCAGTGGGTGCTACTTTGGTGAGCGCTAAGGTAGCGGAGGCCTTTGAAAGTGATCAATCAGGTGAAGGCTCAATCTATCACGGCTACACCTATTCAGCACATCCTGTTGGCATGGCCGCCGTCAATGCGTGCCTAAGCGAAACTGTGCGGTTGGACCTAAAAACCAATGCAGCCACACGCGGATCGCAGCTGTTTGACGGCCTCAAAGTTTTACAGGCAGATTTTGATATCATCGGTGATGTACGCGGTGGTCACGGATTGATGTCCGCAGTCGAGCTGGTGTCAGACCGCGTGACCAAATCCCCTATGGAGATATCGTCGGTAAAACGAGCGCATAAAGCAACCTATGAGGCAGGAACTATGGTTCGCGTAGGTGGCAACAACCTATTGATGTCACCCCCTCTGACGCTCACAGAAACTGATGTTCAAAAAATTCTAGCCGATTTGAGAACTGGTCTCGCATCTATTTAAATTTATCTGGGAGGCCTTTATGAAAGGCTTCCCCATCCACCCCCACCTGGGGAGCCCAAGCCAAATACTGATCCTGCTGGCAGATCAATTTCATCATTTCCTTTAAGATCTATCCTTGTGCCATCTGGCAGCTCGGCCCAATTTTCGCCAGTTTTTCCACCTTGCCCACCGTTCACACCAAACGGCTGAACTTCGCGGTGCGAACATAAAGTTGTCACGGTTACATCTGTCAAAAACTCCAAGCGTCGCAACGCACCATTGCCACCCTTGAATACGCCCTGACCACCAGAGCCTTGACGAATTGAAAAATTAAGCAAGCGCACAGGAAACCGTTTCTCCAATATTTCAGGGTCAGTCATTTTAGTGTTAGTCATGTGAGTTTGTACTGCATCACAACCGTCGAAAGTTGGCCCAGCACCTGTACCACCGGCAATGGTTTCATAGTTTTGAAAATCATCATTGCCCCAAACGAAATTATTCATGGTACCCTGGCTCGCAGCCATAATCCCGAGTGCACCAATCAACGCATTGCAAGTCGCCTGGCTAACCTCTGTGTTGCCTGCGATTACCGCTGCGGGAAACTGAGGGTTTAGCATAGAATCCTGCGGTACGACGATTTGTAATGGCTTGAGACATCCCTCATTCAAAGGGATGTTTTTACCGACCATCAATCTAAAAACATACAAAACCACAGCCTGACACACCGCAGACGGGGCATTGTAGTTTCCAGGATGTTGCGGGCTTGTTCCCGTGAAATCTATCTTAGCCGACCGGGTAATATTATCCACTTGAACACAAACATTTATGACCTGGCCAGTGTCCATCGGATAGGAATAGTGCCCATCGCTTAGCCCTGCAATAACCTCCCGAACACTTTCCTCAGCATTATCTTGGACGTGCCTCATATAAGAAGTCACAGCCGGTTGCCCATAAGTTTCCACCATCCGAAACAACTCACGACGGCCCGTTTCATTTGCTGCAACCTGCGCCTTCAGATCTGCCATATTTTGAGGAATATTCCGGCATGGGTATACACCAGACGAAAGCGTTGCGATTGCTTCAGCCTCACAAAAGATCCCAGCACTCACCAATTGAACATTATCGATCAACACACCTTCCTGTTCAATATGCGTACTATCAGGCGGAGCAGAGCCAGGCGTCCGGCCTCCAATATCTGCATGATGCCCGCGGGATCCAAGCCAGTAAGCCGCTTCACCGCCAACGAATACGGGGGTAACAACTGTTACGTCAGGTAGGTGCGTCCCCCCGTTATAAGGTGAATTTAGCATGAAGGCATCGCCTTCATTTAAGTTTTCATTTTGCAGCATTACTGTTTTTATACTGTCAGACATCGAGCCTAAATGCACCGGAACATGTGGCGCATTCGCGACAAGATCACCCTGAGCGTCGAAAATAGCACAAGAGAAATCTAACCGTTCCTTGATGTTCACAGACCAACTTGTATTGGCCAAAGTTGCGCCCATTTGATCCGCAATAGACATGAAACGGTTCGACATGACTTCAAGTAAAATTGGGTCAGCCCGCGTACTTACAAGATCTCTTTTAGGTTGGGCTACATGTTCTAATATCAAATTTCCCAACTCATCAGTCTGCACCTGCCACCCCAGCTCAATTATATTTGTACCAGTAGCTTCCAGAATGATTGCCGGCCCAGAAATTTTTTGGCCTTCTTGAAGATGTGTTCGATCGTAAACCAGCGCGTCGTGCCAGCCACCCCGGTACAATCTACTTTGACCGATGGCATGCCCATCACCGAATGTAACCTCAATATTTGGAGATTGGCCTATCGCGCCAATGGCCTCCACGCTCAACATTTCAAACTGCAGCTTTCGATCGGGAGAAGCAAATCCAAAGCGCAAAAAATGCGCCTCTTCAAATGCACTTGCCATATCATCAGGCTTTCCAAAAGAAACTTCCAACGCTTGGTGCGATCCCTCATACCGAAGATGAGCCCTTACCTCGAGAGATGGACTATCAATGCCCTGCCCGTTCAACTCATCACGAACGGCTTGCGACAATGCAGTCAAAACCTTATCTACAGAGCTCACATCATATAAATCACAATCTAGCTGGCCTTCACGCAAGGCACGTACATCGGCCAGACCCATCCCATAGGCCGATAAAACCCCCGCAAAAGGGTGCACCATAACGCGCCGCATACCCAAAGATTGCGCAACTAGGCAAGCGTGCTGTCCACCGGCGCCACCAAAGCTTTGTAAGGTATAATTGGTAATATCATGGCCACGTTCAACACTGATTTTTTTGATCGCATTAGCCATGTTTTGGACAGCAATCTCTAAGAACCCTTCAGCCAGTCTTTCTGACCGAGAATTAGTCGAAATGTGAGCCGCTAGTTCGTTAATTCTCGTATAAGCGGCTGCTTGGTCCAAAGGCAGATCTCCCTTGGGCCCAAACACAGATGGGAAGTGGTCTGGTGCAAGAGATCCCAAAATTACATTGCAATCTGTTAGTGTCAAAGGGCCACCTCGACGATAGCTAGCAGGGCCTGGATCAGCCCCTGCGCTTTCTGGGCCAACCTGAAACCTTCCATCCCTGAAGGTACAAATTGAACCACCACCGGCCGCAACTGTGTGTATGTCCATCATTGGGGCTCGCATGCGGACACCAGCGACTTCTGTTTCGAAACTTCGTTCAAATTTTCCAGAAAAATGGCTGACATCCGTAGATGTTCCACCCATATCAAATCCAATTATCTGTTCAAATCCAGCTTCCTGACCGGTGTGCACCATTCCAACGATTCCACCTGCGGGACCAGAAAGGATCGCGTCTTTACCTTGAAATTTTTTAGCGTCCGTCAGGCCACCATTTGACTGCATAAACATTAAAGATTTACAATTATCGCCAACCTTCAAAGCATCTGCAACTTGTGTGACATAACGCTTTAAAATTGGAGACAAATACGCATCAACAACCGTCGTATCCCCGCGGCTAACCAATTTGGCTAGCCCTGAAACTTGATGCGATGTTGAAATTTGTTCAAAATCTAAATCACGAGCGAGCTTCGCCAATGCCAGCTCATGTGCGGGGTTGAGATAGGCATGTAATAGCGCGATTGCTACGGATTGTACTCCGTCTGCGCGAGCTTTCTCCATTTGCATACGGGCACTCACCAAATCCAGTGGGATTATGATGTTGCCCTCAGCTGTCAAACGTTCATGGACTTCAGCAACATGCTTATAGAGTAATTCTGGACGCTTTATCTCCATTTCAAACAATTTTGGGCGTGTTTGATATCCAATTTTCAAAAGGTCACCGTAGCCCTTGGTGATCAACAGCAAGACGGGCGCACCTTTGCGCTCAAGCAATGCATTTGTTGCAACAGTCGTGCCCATCTTCACAGCGTCAATATCAGCATCTGAGAGTGAGACTTCCCCAAGAATGGTCTGAATGCCAGCCACTGCAGCGTCTTGATATCGTTCAGGGTTTTCCGACAAAAGCTTGTGGGTATAAAGCGTACCTTTGGGGTTTTTTGCGATAATATCCGTGAAGGTTCCGCCACGATCCACCCAAAACTCCCACCCCATGCTAAACTCCTATTTTGCTGGTGCAAACAGGCCGAAAAAAAACTAGGAGGTCAAGTGCTACAAAATAAAGTTTATTCCCTTCGATTATCCAAGTGCAACGTACTTTAGAAAGATAAAATTAATGTCATCATCTTTTTAGATTT
>TARA_B110000037_G_scaffold53453_1_pt1 | contig 14327 bp, 13 predicted proteins | sample TARA_B110000037 | Tara Oceans TARA_B110000037 (sample SAMEA4397196) | marine metagenome | biome: Polar Biome; feature: [MIX] marine epipelagic wind mixed layer (ENVO:01000061); material: water (ENVO:00002006), including particulate matter (ENVO:01000060) such as... | depth 10-100 m
TCAAATCCTGTTCGTGATGAGTTTTGGGTTCATTTACTTAAATAGTCCTCAACGCATTTCTCATATAGTTTTTCATATTTAGGTAATATAACTTCAATATCAAACTTCATAGCTTGTTTATACGCATTTGCTTTAAATTTTTCTAGAAGAGAGTCATTGGATAACAGCTTTAGAGCATTTTTTGTCATTTGATAAGTGTCTCCAACAGAATTTAACATTCCACTTTCTCCATGAATAATAACCTCAGGAATTCCACCAGTATCACTAGCTATAACTGGAACTTCACAAGCCATAGCTTCAAGAGCTGATAAACCAAAGCTTTCTTTTGAAGACGGTAATACAAATAGATCAGAAATATTAAGAACTTCTTTGGTGGACTTTAGACTTCCCAAAAAGAAAATATTTTTCATATGATTAGAATTTCTTGCAATTTGTTCAAGTCTTCCTCTCTCAGGTCCATCACCTACTAAAATAAGTTTCACATCTATTTCTTTGGATATGCCTTCAAACATTATTAATACATCTTCAATTCTTTTAACTTTTCTAAAATTGGATACATGACAAATTATTTTCTCGTTATTTGGTGCAAATCTTTTTTTATAATATTCATTATTATCCAATTTATACTCCTTTAGACAAATAAAATTTGGAATGACTTCAATCTTATTTTTTATGTCAAATAATTTAAAGGTTTCATTTTTTAGATTTTCAGAAACTGCAGTTACTCTATTGGATTTATTTATTGAAAAATTAATTACAGGTTCAAAAGAAGGGTCTTTACCTACTAAGGTTATATCTGTTCCATGAAGAGTAGTGATAAATGGAATTTCAACTCCTTGATCCTTTAATATTTGTTGTGCCATATATGCTGCTGATGCGTGAGGAATTGCATAATGAACGTGGAGAAGGTCTAATTTTTCAAATTTAACAACGTCTACAAGTTTACTAGTTAGCACTTGTTCATAGGGCGTAAATTTGAATAAAGGATAATCTGAGGTTCTCACCTCATGGTAAAATATATTCTTTCTTAACTCTCCTAATCTAACTGGCTCACTATAAGTAATAAAATGTATTTCATGCCCTTTTTTGGACAATGCTTTACCAAGTTCTGTTGCTACAATCCCACTTCCCCCAAAAGTAGGATACAATACAATCCCTATTTTCATCTGATATATTTTGTTCCAAATATAGGTTAATTGCTTTATTAGTAGATGTTGAATTACCTATATTAGCTGGAAATTCAAGAAATACCATAATCTATGAATAGTTCAGAAAAAGATGTGTCCTTTAACAAAAATGAAGATCAAATAAAATTGATGATTTCTAAATTGAATATTAAGCTAGATAAAATCTATTTAGGTGGCGGAAAAGAGAAAATCAATAAGCAAAAATTAAAAGGAAAATTAGGTGCTAGAGAGAGAATTGAACTATTACTAGACAAGGATTCACCAAATATTGAAATTGGAGCCTTAGCTGGTTATCAGATGTATGAAGAACATGGAGGTTGTCCAGCAGGTGGGGTAATTGTAGTGATGGGATACATACATCAAAAGCTGTCTATGATAGTTGCAAATGACCCTACAGTTAAAGCTGGCGCTTGGTTTCCAATAACTGGGAAGAAAAACTTAAGAGCTCAAGAAATTGCAATGGAAAATAGAATTCCAATAATATATCTTGTTGATAGCGCAGGAGTTTACTTGCCTCTTCAAGATGAAATTTTCCCAGACAAAGAGCATTTTGGTAGGATTTTTAGAAATAATGCAAAGATGAGTGCAATGGGAATTACTCAAATTGCTGCTGTTATGGGTAGTTGTGTTGCAGGTGGAGCTTACCTACCAATTATGAGTGATGAGTCATTAATAGTAGATAAAACAGGTACAATATTTTTAGCAGGTTCTTATTTAGTAAAGGCGGCTGTTGGAGAAATAATTGACAATGAAACACTTGGAGGAGCAACCACCCATTCTGAAATTAGTGGTGTTGTTGATTACAAATCTCCTAATGACAAATCCTGTTTGAAAACCATACGAGATTTATTAGACAAAATTTCAGCAAAAGAAGTTTTAAACCTTAACAGGTCTAGTTCCCAAAAACCCAAATTAAAAATCGAAGATTTTTATGGTACTTTTCCTTTTTTAAGATCTACCAATTACGATGTTAAAAACATTCTTGATTTTTTTATTGACAATGGCGATTTCACAGAGTATAAAGAGAATTATGGAAAAACTATTGTCTGCGGTTATGCGAGAATTGACGGTTGGTCCGTAGGGATTGTAGCAAATCAAAGAAAAGTTGTCAAAACAAGTAAATCAGAAATGCAATTTGGTGGGGTGATTTATAGTGATAGCGCTAGTAAAGCAGCTAGATTTATTATGAATTGCAATCAAAAGAAGATTCCCTTGGTGTTTTTTCAAGATGTTAGTGGATTTATGGTAGGAAGTAGATCTGAGCACGGAGGTATCATAAAAGACGGTGCAAAAATGGTTAATGCAATGGCTAACTCTGTAGTTCCAAAGTTCACAATTGTAATGGGAAATTCTTATGGTGCTGGAAACTATGCTATGTGTGGAAAGGCATACGACCCTCGATTGATAGTTGGTTGGCCAACAGCAGAAATTGCAGTTATGGGGGGTGAACAAGCTGCTAAAGTCTTGCTTCAAATTGAATTATCTTCTCTTAAATCTAAAGGTGAAAAGATATCTAAAGAAAAAGAAAAGGAATTATTTAATTCTATCAAGAAGAAGTATGACTCTCAAACTAAGCCCTACTATGCTGCATCAAGACTTTGGTTAGATGCAATAATAGACCCTAAGGATACTAGAAAATGGATATCGTTAGGGATTGAGGCAGCCAATAATAATCCAGATATCGAAGATTATAAAACTGGAGTCATTCAGACCTAAGTTAATGGGTGTTTTACTCTAAAAGTCTTCTCAAAATTTTCCCAACATTAGATTTTGGTAGCTCCTCTCTAAAACTTATACTCTTTGGGACTTTATAGTTTGTTAATTTAGTTCTGCAGAATTCTATTAATTCTTCTTCTGTTAGAGAAGGGTCTTTTTTTACAATAAATGCTCTAACAAACTCAGTACCATCTTTGTTTTTTTCACCTCTGACTCCAACTTCTAAAACTTTAGGGTTTTCTGAAATTGCTTTTTCCACATCATTTGGATAAACGTTAAACCCTGAAATAAGAATCATTTCTTTTTTTCTGTCAACAATTTTAAAGAAACCCTTTTCATCCATGGTTCCAACATCTCCGGTTAGAAAATAGTCTCCGTGCATACATTTCGAAGTTTCTTCCGGTCTGTTCCAATAACCTTTCATTACTTGAGGACCCTTAATAGCTATTTCACCAGGTTCTCCTACTTTAACTTCTTTTAAGTTGTCGTCAAAAATTTTAACATCAGTATTTGGAAGAGGTAATCCAATTGATCCAGTCCTGTGTTTTCCATTCCATGGATTGATTGTTGCAGCTGGACTTGTCTCAGACAATCCATAAGCTTCTAACATTGCAGTTCCGGTAAGTTTTTCCCATTGTTCTGCTACTACATCTTGTACAGCCATACCTCCACCAAGAGCTAGTTTCAATTTGTCAAAGTTTAAATTTTTAAATACTTCTTGGTTCATTAAGCCTATAAAAAGAGTATTAACACCTGTTATAACGGTAAATGGATTTTTCTTTAGATCTGCACAAAATTTAGGCATATCTCTAGGATTAGTAATTAATATATTTTTTGATCCATACCTGAAAAAAGTAAGACAATTAGCAGTAAGAGCAAAGATATGGTAGAGTGGAAGTGCTGTAATTACAACTTCCTCACCATGGTCTACATTTTCTCCTATCCATGCTTCCACTTGGGAAACATTGGCACAAATATTACTGTGGGTTAACTCCGCTCCTTTTGAAAGACCTGTAGTTCCACCAGTATATTGTAAGAAAGCTGTGTCAGTACTACTTATTCCAACAGTTTTTCCTTTCTTTCCACTGTTGTCTTTGAGGATTTTCTTAAGGTTGACACTTTCTGGAATTGAAAATGCAGGAACCATTTTTTTAACATTTCTAATAACAAAATTTATTATACTGCCCTTAATTCCACCTAGCAAATCACCTATGGTCGTAGTAATTACAGTTTCAATATCGGTTTCAGCAATAATTTTCTCTAGGTTATGCGCAAAATTCTCTACAATAATTACTGCTTTTGCTCCAGAATCCTTGTATTGATGTAACATTTCATCAGCAGTATATAATGGGTTGGTGTTTACAATAACTAGTCCGGCCTTTAAACAAGCAAAAATGGCTACGGGGTATTGTAATAAATTGGGCATTTGTAAAACTATTTTATCTCCTTTAATTAGTTTTGTCTCATTTTGAAAATAGTAAATTAAAGCATTTACGTGTTTGTCTAATTCATCATATGTAAGGTCAACATCCATATTCTTGTAAGCAACTTTGTTTCCAAAATTTTTAATGGATTGGTCATAAATTTCTACTATATTTTCATAATTTATTTCTGTAGAATGGGAAACAAAATCTGGATAACTTTCAAGCCATGGAAATTTGCTCATTTTATTATAATTTTAAATTAATAATTTATAGTTTTTTGTAAAAATGTAAAGATTACACTTTTATAAATATAGTAGTTATCAGTTGAATTTCAAATTTTTATTTTTATAATAAAAACTTTTTTTAAGTGAATTTTATTCTAATGTTGTTAATTTTATTGTGTTATTTTAAAACCTAATCTTCTTTTTAGAGTATAATAAATTTATGTCGATACTTATTGCAATAAAAAATAATTTTATAAAGCTTAATTTGTTTTTGTTTTTATGCTTTATTATTAATAGCATAAGTGTATTTGCCCAAGACCCTATTTTTACCCAGTTTTATTCAAATCCTGTATATTTAAATCCTGCTTTTTCTGGCACCCATCATTGTCCAAGAATTGTTTCTAACTATAGAAACCAATGGCCAAACTTTTCTGGTGACTTTATAACTACTTCAATTTCCTATGATCAATACGTAGACGCCTTAAAAGGTGGATTTGGTGTAATTCTAATGAGTGATCAAATTGCCAAAACCTTAAATTCCAACGAAGCAAGTTTATCCTATTCTTATCACCAACATATCACACGAAAATTCACCGTTAATTTCGCACTTCAAGGAACTTATATTCAAAAATCTGTAAACCAGTCTAATTTAACTTTTGGAGATATGATACACCCTAGAAGAGGATTTGTTTTTTCTACTGCAGATGTTATTAAAGCAGCTCCTGTTAATTTGTTTGACTTTTCTGCAGGTATTTTGGGGTATTCTGATAGATTTTATATTGGATTTGCAACTCATCATTTAACTGAACCTAAAATTTCATTGGTCGAAGCGATTTCACCAGGGTCCTCCCCACAATCATATCTTAATAGACGATATACAGCCCATATGGGTACTGAAATCACTTTGGGTTCTAAATCTGTTTACAGTGAAGAAAATGAAACACTTTCACCAAGTGTTCTATTTGTTAAACAAGGGGACTACCAGCAATTAAATGTAGGATTGTACTATAAAAAAGGAAACTATGTTGTTGGCGCTTGGTACAGAGACCTTGATTCATTTATTATTACTTTAGGATTAGATACTAAAATATTAAGAATGGGATACAGTTACGATTTGACCACTTCTCAATTAGGTACTTATTCTGGAGGTTCTCATGAGATATCTTTAGCTTTAAAATTATATTGTGCACCTAAGAAAAAAAAATTCAGAACAATGTCTTGCCCTGCATTTTAATCTATCTTTCCATCTTTAATAGTTATCTTTTTATCTGCTAAATCGGCTAATTTATTATTATGAGTAACAATTATGAAAGTTTGTTGATTTACTTCTCTAAGTTTAAAAAAAAGTTCATGTAAACTTTCCGCAGTTTTTGAATCTAAATTCCCACTAGGTTCATCCGCCAGGACTACTTGTGGGTTATTCATAAGTGCTCTTGCTACGCTAATTCTTTGTTGCTCACCACCGGAGAGTTCTGATGGTTTGTGATTAAACCTATCACTTAAATCCATTAAATCAATTAGGTGTTTTGCTTTTTCATTTGCTATTTTTTTAGACTTCTTAGCAATATAAGCAGGTATACAAACATTTTCTAATGCAGTAAATTCAGGAAGTAAATGATGGGATTGAAAAACAAATCCTATATTTTGATTTCTAAATTCTGCGAGCTGATTTTCATTTAATTCAAATACATCTTTGTCATTATAAAAAACTTTACCACTTGTTGGTTTTTCTAGAGTTCCTAGAATTTGAAGAAGAGTTGTTTTTCCTGCACCACTTTTCCCAACAATAGATATAATTTCACCTTCATTAATAGATATGTCAATTCCGTTTAGAATATTTATTTCATTAATACTTTTATGAATTTTTATTCCCTTTATCATCCTATAAAAGTAATTAGTTTAAACTTATAATTAAATAAAATCATGTTTCATTGTAATATTTTCCTTTTTAGAATCTATTCATTACAACAAATTTTTACATTTACTAAAAATAACTACAGTCTTATGAATCTACATGAATATCAGGGTAAAAATATTTTAAAAAGTTTTGGAGTTTCTATTCAGGAGGGTAAAGTTGCACATAGTGTAAGTGAAGCAATGGATGCTGCCAAAGAATTAGCAAGTGAAACTGGTACAGAATGGTTTGTTGTCAAAGCCCAAATACACGCTGGTGGTAGAGGTAAAGGAAAAGTTATTGAAACTGGTAGAAATGGAGTAGTGATTGCCAAAGGTTTGGGAGAACTTGAAGATAAAGTAAATGGTATTTTGGGTGGGCATTTAGTAACTGCTCAGACCTCTGATAAAGGAAAAAAAGTTAATAAAGTTCTAATTGCTCAAGATGCTTATGCCCCTGATTTTGACAAAACCTCAGAGTTTTATATGTCCGTTTTATTAAATAGAGAAACTAGTAGAAATATAATTATGTATTCTACAGAAGGTGGGATGAATATTGAAGAAGTTGCTGAAAAAACACCTCATTTAATTTTTAAAGAAGAAATAGACCCTAAAGTAGGTATCACTGGTTTTCAGTGTAGAAAAATTGCTTTTAACCTTGGCTTAAGTGGGAAGTCACTTAAAGAAATGGTAAAATTCGTTCACTCTTTGTATTCTGCATATGTAGGTTGTGATGCATCCTTATTTGAGATAAATCCAGTTCTTAGAACATGTGATGATAGAATTTTGGCTGTCGATGCCAAAGTAAGTTTAGACGATAATTCATTATTTAGACATAAAGATTATGCTGAATTAAGAGATTTGTCTGAAGAGGATCCAACTGATGTTGAAGCAGATAAGGCTGGCTTAAACTTTGTTAATCTAGATGGAAATATAGGCTGTATGGTCAATGGAGCTGGTTTAGCAATGGCTACTATGGATATCATAAAGCAAAGTGGTGGTGAACCGGCTAATTTCTTAGATGTAGGTGGAACTGCAGACGCTGACCGAGTTGAAAAAGCATTTAACATTATTCTTAAAGACACTAAGGTGAAAGGTATACTTGTAAATATATTTGGAGGAATCGTAAGATGTGATAGAGTAGCTAACGGAATCGTTCAGGCCTACAAAAGTATTGGTAATATTCCAGTTCCTATAATTGTTAGACTTCAAGGAACAAATGCTGTTGAAGCTAAAGAGATAATTGATAATTCTGGATTAAATGTTCACTCTGCAATAACTCTAAAAGAAGCTGCTGAAAAGGTAAAAGATTTGGTAGGCTAGTACTCGTAAATTGTTAGACCACTTCTTAATTTTGGTTCAATCCACGTGCTCTTAGGAGGCATATTTTCACCAATATCTGCTATAGATGTTATTTCTTCAATATTATGAGGATAAAGCTCAATTCCTAAGCTTCCCACATTTTGATCTACTCTTTTTGTAAGGAAGTTTATTGCTTGGTTGCCTTTTACATATTCAATATTGGTATTGGAACTTAAGTTTTCAATATTTAAAACTTTTTTTAATATTAAATCTGACACCATTTGGCTATTTAAGCTACTTTTTATATCGCTTTTAATAGCAGCATCTTTGACTTTTAGTAAATACCAGCTGTTCTCTATATAGATACAAACTTCACTTTTTGAACCGGGTGATCGATGATTTTTTAAATTTTCTATTTTAAAACAATCTTCTAGATTTTCAAGGAATTCATTTTTACTAAGTCCTCCAATATTTTTCACTATTCTATTAAATTCAAAAATTTTTAAATCATTTTGGTCTATTAATAGAGAAAGAAAATAATTTCCTTTTTCTTGGTTTGGATTAGATTTTTGAAATAAAGAAGAGGAAGCTATTCTGTGATGGCCGTCTGCAATATAAATATTGTTAATATTCTCAAATTCGCGGATAAGTTCTTGGATTTTATCAGAACTATTTATTAACCAAAGCTCATGACTCTTCTTATCAGTAGTTGTAAATTTATACTCAGGTCTTTGGGAACTTTCAGATAAAATAATTTCGTTTATTTTATTGGATGGCTCATAGGCTAGCAATACTGGTTCTGCATGAAAATTACAAGTGTCAAGATATTTTTTAAATACTTTTTTCCTTTTATCTATTGTGTTTTCATGTTTTTTAATCCTATTTTCTTGATAATCTTTTACAGAGGCTCCTGCGATAATACCAGTGAAAACCCCATAGCTGGTAGTCTGTCTATATAAATAGAAAATAGACTTTTCATCCGTAACTAAGAACTTCTTATTTTTAAAATCTTGGTACTTTGTTCTGATAGATTGAAATCTTTCTGTACTATTTGGTATAGTTCTATCGCTTTTGTCAAATTCTGGATTTATGACATGTAAAAATGAGTATGGATTGCTTTCTAATTTTGATTTAAGCTGACTTTTTGAATAGGTGTAAAATGGTCTAGAGCAAATTAAATGTGTTTTATCTCTAACAGGTCTAACAGCTGTAAAAGGGGTTATTTTGGCCAAAAAATTATTTCTTGTAAAAGTTAATTATTTTTTCTGCTAATTCTTCTCCTATTCTGTCTTGAGCTTCTAAAGTAGCAGCTCCTATATGTGGCGTTAGTGATATTTTTTCATTACTTAAGAGATCTTTTGATGGCTTTGGCTCACCTACAAAAACATCTAGAGCAGCAAAACTTACTTTATTAGATTTTAGTGCATTAATTAATGCTGGTTCATCTATCACACCTCCTCTTGAGGCATTAACGATTCTTACTCCATTTTTCATTTTTTCAAATTCCAAACTTCCTATAATTGGATTACCATCTTTTGGCATTGGCACATGTAATGAAATAAAATCTGATTTATTTAGTAGCTCTTCCATAGAGGAGATATTTATAGTAACATCTAATTTTTGATTAGCAATATCTAATTCGATAGTTGCTTTTTCCATAAACGGATCAAAAGCCAAGACATTCATTCCAGCACCTAAAGCATATTTTGCAGTATTCTGCCCAATCCTTCCAAAACCTATAATCCCAATATTTTTCCCTCTTAACTCAATGCCTTTAGCATATTTCTTTTTTAATACCTTAAAATCATTTTCTCCATTTTGTGGCATATTTCTATTGGAGTCAAAAACAGATCTAGAAATACTAAATAAGTGAGCCATTACAAGTTCTGCAACAGATTGAGAGGAAGCGGCAGGTGTATTAATAACTAGTAATCCTTTCTCTTTTGCATATTCAACATTGATATTGTCCATTCCGACGCCGCCTCTACCGATAATTTTAATCGAAGCACAATTATCAATAATATCATTCCTTACTTCGGTTGCACTTCTTACTAAGATTACCTCAATTTCATTTTCATTTATGTAATTCACTAAATTAGACTGATTTACATGTTCTGTTTCAACACTAAAACCTGCATTTTCTAATTGGTCAATACCAGATTTTGAAATACCATCATTTGCTAAAATTTTCATAATTAACCTTTTTTATTTTCTAATTCTCTCATGATTTCTACTAAAATATTTACACTTTCATAAGGCATTGCATTGTACATAGATGCTCTAAAACCACCTACTGATCTATGTCCTTTAAGTCCATTAATATTTGCTTCTACTAACATTTTATTAAATGTTTCATTTAATGCATCGTTTGTTAAAGTGAAAGTTACATTCATTGAACTTCTGTCTTCAATATTAGCTGTTCCACGGAACAAAGAACTGTCATCTATTTGTTTGTAGATAAGATCTGATTTTTTTTCATTTTGTTTTTCGATGAAAGATAATCCACCAATTTTCTTTAACCATCTCAGGTTAAGCATGGACGCATAAATAGGAAATACTGGAGGAGTGTTAAACATTGAGTCTTTATCGCTATGTGTTTTAAGATCTAACATCGTTGGAATTGGAACGCTACTTTTACCAAATATTTCTTTTTTACAAATATAAAGAGTAGTTCCTGCTGGGCCCATATTTTTTTGGGCACCAGCATAAATTAAGTCAAAGTCTCCAATATTTACTTTTCGAGAAAATATGTCAGATGACATATCGCAAGCTAGTGGTATATCACCTTTGTAGAATTTTTTAATCTGGGTGCCAAAAATTGTATTGTTAGAAGTTACGTGGAAATAGTCAATATTATTTTCTAGTGTATAATCTTTAGGAATATAATTAAAGTTTTTATCTTCAGAGGAAGCTATAGTAATTGAAGTGCCCATAAATGAAGCCTCTTTTGCTGCTTTTTTAGCCCAGGCACCAGTAACTAAATATCCGCCAGTTTTATGAGATCCCATTAAATTATATGCAGCTGTTAAAAAACCTAAACTAGCTCCTCCTTGCAAAAATAAGACTTCATATTCATCAGGAACATTTAAAATTTCTCTAACTAGTTTTCTGGCTTCCTCCATTACAGCAACAAAATCAGTACTTCGATGAGAAATTTCAATTAGCGAAAGACCAGATTCGTTAAAATTTAAAATACTTTCTGCAGATTTTTCAAAAACTTCGTTTGGAAGAATGCAAGGACCCGCGCTAAAATTATGGACTTTTGGCATGATTAATTTTTAATCAGTAAATATTGTAAAATTAATGATAGTGAATTATAGCGTTTACCCTTAATTTATTAACTTTTTTAATCTGTTATTAACAAACCCATTTATTGGTAAGTTATTTATTTGGGTCGTTAAAAGGTCTTTTAAGAATTTTAAGAGATTTGGCATCAAAATTTCTTTTAAAATTCCATTCATTTTCGTTCCATTGAAAAGCATCGAAACTTAAATCTGTTACATACCAATCTGCAAAATCTTCTAAATGGGGAGATGGTGGCATCAGGTGGTCAAAAATTAGGTAATCTTCTTTTCTAGCGTGTCTATGTTTTAAAGACATATAAGATTGTTTATTGTATTGGAAAATGACTCTTTTTTTAGTTTTACCATCTGGGTATTTAAAAATTGGTACTCCAAATTGTATTTTATTTTTTTTGCTTATTACCATTGATTCAATAATCTTTTTATTGGAAAACATATTATTTCCGTCCCATCCCAGGAGAGTATACACTGTTCTATTTTTTCTTTGTTTAGGAATTATGGAATAATACAATGCTCCAAACCACGAATTAGCATCCAAAGAAGAGTACTCAATTTCTGGAATATCATTTTTAAAATCAGTTAATTTCAAGATTTCAAGGTTTTTCATTAAAATCCAGCATTCGTAATGTTGTTTTTGATTAGATAATTCAATATTCCAGTTGAAAATCCTGAAATTCCCATCTGGTGATATTGCTGTGCTCATGAATTGTGAAAGGCTGTCAAAGGGATAATTGAAGATTTCACTTTTGGATATTGCTTCTTCTAAAACATTTTTAAAGTCCTCATTAAGAGCTATTGCTTTGTCGTGGTTTTTTTCGAAATGGACATCTTCAAGATTATTTATTAGTTTTAGTTCATACTCTTGAATAGTCTGTGAGTTTAAAAAACCAAGAACAAACAAAAAACAAAAAATAAATTTCCATTTTAACATAAACTAAATTTACCAAAAATGTAAGTACTAAGAAATATGAAGGCTATCCTTTTTTTCTAGTAAGGAACTTTCTTTTTCTACAAAATTTTCATCTGGCACACAACAATCCACTGGGCAAACTGCAGCACATTGAGGTTCGTCATGAAATCCAACACATTCTGTACATTTGTCATTGACAATAAAGTAAACATCCATTTCAACAGGCTCATTTTCTTTATCTGAATCTACTTCAATTCCAGAATTTTTACCTTTATACTTTCCTTTAAGAGATGTGCCATCAGAAAACTTCCACTCGGCACCACCTTCATAAATAGCATTATTCGGGCACTCTGGTTCACAAGCACCACAATTTATACATTCGTCTGTTATTTTAATTGCCATTTGATAATGGTTATATATTTGTACAAATATAACATGTTAATGATTAAAACTAAAAACGTTTATAAAAAAGCACCTTTAGTCCAATTGGGTGAATTTCTTTCCAATTTTATAGAATCTAATTCTTGGCCAGGGCTTCAATGTGGAGTAAACCAAACAGAATTTGAAAAATTTCAAATTTCCGTTGATAAAGCTTTCTTAAATAATTCATGGTTTTCTCATAAAATGATTCATTTATCCCTTGAGTCTTGGTCAAAAAACTTGACGCAAGATAATATAGAAAAGTGGGTAAGTAAATATGAAATTTCAAAGACAATTGATAAAAATGTTCTTATAATTTGTGCTGGGAATTTACCTTTGGTTGGTCTTCACGATGTTATTTGTTGTGTTTTATTGAATTTAAATACTCAAGTAAAGCTTTCTAAAAATGACGATATTCTTATACCTGCAATTTTAAATATTCTTTATTTATTTGATTCTGAAATTAAGAATAAAGTAAAGATTTGTGATGAAAAACCTCATAATTACAATTCTGTAATTGCTACAGGAAGTAACAATAGCAATAGGTATTTCGAATATTATTTTGGTAAAATTCCTCATATTTTTAGAAAGAATAGAACATCTATTGCTGTGATTGATTCCAAGGTTTCCGATAAAGAATTAAATAACCTTTCTCACGACATATTACAATATTATGGACTAGGATGTAGATCGGTAACTAAACTGTATCTCCCTGAAAATTTTAGTATTGATAGGATTTATAATTGTGTTTTTAATTACAAAGATTTGGCAAATCATAATAAGTATATGAATAACTATGATTACAATAGATCCATTTTTTTATTGGGAAAAAAATTGTTTTTTGACAATGGATTTTTAATTTTGAAAGAAGATAAATCATTGTTCTCTCCAATAAGCGTTGTAAATTTTGAATATTACTCCAGCTTAGAAACATTAGAAAAGGAATTAGATGTTTTGTCAAATGAAATCCAATGCAGGGTGGGAGCAGGTGGAATTCCATTAGGAATGGCTCAAAAACCAGATATTTGGGATTATGCTGATGGTATAGATACCATCGATTTTTTAATAAAAAAGTAAATTATGAATGTTCAAGAAATAAAAGAAAGATTAATTAAAGGAAACCAGTCTTATATTGCAGATACTGAGAATCTAACAAGTGATTCTTCTCTAAGAGAGACATTAACTAATGGTCAAAGTCCATTTGCAATTATTTTAAGTTGTGCAGATTCAAGAGTTGTTCCAGAAATGATTTTTGATTGTAATATTGGAGAGTTATTTGTTGTTAGAGTCGCTGGTAATATTGCCAATAGTAGTTCAATTGCAAGTATAGAATATGCTGTAGCTCACTTAAATTGTAAAATGATTTTGGTTTTAGGTCACGAAAGTTGTGGAGCAGTTACTGCCGCAGTTCAAGGAGGAGATAATGGTCCAAATTTAAACCATCTGGTAAGTCATATTTCAGATTCTGTTAAAATGGGAGAAGGCAAAGAATTAATAGATGTAATAAAAATTAACGCTAGTAACAATGCTAAAACATTAGTGGAAAACAGTGAGATTTTGAAAAATGCTGTAGATCAATCTGGTTTGGTAATTCAGTCTGGTTATTACAATTTAGGTTCTGGAAAAGTTGATTTTTTAGATTAATTATTCTAAAAAAACCAAAGTTTCCGTCTCTGAAATATCTACTCTGATATTTTCCTGTATTGTAGTGGATAGGGTTAATCCAACCCAATCTGCTTTTATTGGAAAATGCCTGTGCCTTCTATCTACCAACACAACGGTATTCATTTTCTTTATGTCTTGACTTAGTAAAAAAGCTGCTGCGTGCATTAAAGTTTTTCCTGAGTTTAAAACATCGTCAATTAAAATTATTTTTTTATTGTTGAAAGAAGTTTCTGGTTCTAAAACAACTTTAGTTTCTAAAGGTTGTTTTTTATTTATTTTAAGTT
>TARA_B110000037_G_scaffold59042_1_pt1 | contig 14297 bp, 10 predicted proteins | sample TARA_B110000037 | Tara Oceans TARA_B110000037 (sample SAMEA4397196) | marine metagenome | biome: Polar Biome; feature: [MIX] marine epipelagic wind mixed layer (ENVO:01000061); material: water (ENVO:00002006), including particulate matter (ENVO:01000060) such as... | depth 10-100 m
TTTTTGCTCTATCCCATGGGGGAGTAGCAATACGTATCGTTAAAGATACGATGTCACCTTCAGCTGGGTGATTACTCATAGAGTATGCACGGAAGATCTCTTCTTCATTTTTCATCTTCAGATCCCAAAGACCAAACTTATCCCAATCTTTCTGGAATTTGTCAGGTGTATCGTGATATTTAGGATGGGCTGTGATATCCATGTCCTTATAGTCTACCGCTGTCTCTGGTACATCAACTTGGATATATCCACCCGCTTCGAAATCTAAGTTCTCACCTAGTGGAAGCTTTACGATAAATTCCTTAATGAATGTCGCTACGTTATAGTTTGAAATTACCTCGCATTCCCACTTCTTGATACCGAAAATCTCCGCAGGAATTTCAACTTGCATATCATTACGAACCTTAACTTGGCAAGCTAGACGTTTACCCTCTGCCGCTTCTTTACGAGTTAAGTGATTCATCTCCGTTGCTAGTGGATCTCCTCCTCCTTCGTGTATGTGACACTCACACATCGCGCAAGTACCCCCACCACCGCATGCAGATGGAAGAAATATGTTTTGCTCTGACAATGCAGTCAATAAGTTAGTTCCTGGAGCAACTGCTATTGGATTAGACTCGTCACCATTGAGTATCAACTTAACGTCACCCTGAGGTACTAATTGCTTACGAGCATATATCAGCATCATAGAGAGTAACATGATTACTCCTGTGAATACTAGTAATGCCCAAATTATCGGCACAAATGAAAGTAATATCATTCTGTATCTTCTTTATGTTATTTCTTAATAATTGTCTCTTAATTAAACGCAGCTAAGTCGATACCCATCAGACTCATAAATGCAAGTCCCATAAGACCTGTAAGTAAAAATGCCATACCTAGTCCTCTTAATGGAGCAGGTACATCCGAGTATCTAATTTTCTCTCTTATAGCCGCAATAGCGATAATCGCCAAAAACCAACCAAATCCACCACCTAACCCAAATGATACAGATTCTGCAAATCCATATTCTTTAGATACCATGAAAAGAGATCCACCAAGGATCGCACAATTCACCGTAATCAGTGGTAAAAATATACCTAGAGAGTTATACAATGATGGACTGTACTTCTCCACTACCATCTCTACTAACTGAACCATCGATGCTATTACTGCTATAAACAGTATTAGTCTAAGGAAAGTTAAATCAGTACCAAACAATCCTCCTTCACCAAGCAGGTAAGTATTTATCGCCCAGTTGATTGGCATAGTGATAGCCAGAACAAATATTACCGCTAACCCTAGTCCAAATGCAGTTTTCACAGTCTTAGATACCGCCAAGTATGAACACATACCTAAGAAGTATGAAAGCGCCAGATTCTCAATGAATGCTGACTTGATGAATATGTTTATTAATTCGCCCATGATATTTAAGTTGAAGTCTTTTGAGTCAGTTGAAGTTTAAAAATTCACTCTATCGACTAATCTTTATTTATTAATTCAGAATCTGTAAAGACTCTTTTAAAAAAATTACTCAAACCCTATTAGGATACGTCAACCAGTTGTGGTTTCCATGCCCTATGTATCCATATCATCACTGCTATAACAAACATCGCCGCAGGGAATAATATCATCAAGTTATTAGGTTGGTACCAACCCATCCAAGATCCATCAGCAGCTGTATTAACAGCATACTCTGAACTACTACCAATTATCTTGTATCCGAATAATTCACCTTTACCGAAGAGCTCTCTTACGAATGCTACAGCCATCAATATAATACCGTAACCAATACCGTTACCGATACCATCAAGTGCTGATCTATATGGATCATTTCCCATGGCGAAAGCCTCAAGGCGTCCCATTACGATACAATTGGTAATGATCAGACCGATGAATACTGAAAGTTGCTTATAACTATCATAACTCACAGCTTTCAGTGTAAGCTCTACGATAGTAACAAGAGTCGCTATAATTACAAGCTGTACGATCATACGCACCTGCTTAGGTATCGAATTACGTAATGCTGATGTAATCAAACTACTAAACATAGTTACAAATACCACCGCAATAGCCATTACGAGTGAATTCTTCATACCAGTAGTTACCGCCAAGGCACTACAGATACCTAATACTTGTACAGTAATAGGGTTATTAGTACTTAATGGATCTACAAGGAGTTTCCTTTCATTCTTACCGAATGTCATTCCCTGTTTTTTTGCTACAGCTGCTTCTGCCATAATTTATTTTTTTATTTATTAACTGTTCAGATATACCCTTGGACCTTCAAGATTTTAGCTTTTGAGTTATCTTACTTTTTGATTTTTTCGAAATATGGTTGATAATACTCCATACCCCTATATAACATCTCAGCGACACCGTCAGCTGTTATTGTAGCTCCAGAGATACCGTCAACTTCATGGGGTCCACCTTTAGATCCTCCCTTGACTACGTCTACAGATTTGAAATCTCCATTACTAGCATATAGATTCTTTCCAGTGAATTGATTTTTCCAGGATGTATTATCCTTGATCTCTGCACCAAGTCCTGGAGTCTCTGCCTGATGATCAAATGCCACACCTGCAATAGTGTTTACATTAGATTCTAATGCTACATTACCCCAAATTTCATCCCATAGTCCATTACCTACTATAGATACTATATACGATTTATCTCCTTTACTATCAGTATAGGTATAGAATGGTAATAATCTGTCAGCGTCTGATTTCCTCTTCTCTTTTCGAATGTTCACATCCTCCGCTCTACCACCTTTGTATCCTGCAGCTATTACATCTTCTTTAGATATCTCTTCACCCCTCTGATTGACCACTTTTTGATCTATAGAGTTTGTGAAAATATCGTCTATTTTTTCTGGAGACATTTTACTAATAGGAGTATCCAGTTTACTTGCTACGGCATACAAAATGGCCTTTTTATTATAAAGTGCTTCATTAGCTTCGTGAACTGGTTTCAGAAAAGTGAAAAGTCCTGCGAGCGTTAATGCTACCAACGTAGTCATTATCAGCACAAACTTGATTACTTGATTAGTATTATGCACGTTTCAGTCTTTTTGATATGTTAGATTGTAATACGTAATGGTCAATTAATGGAGCGAATGTATTCATAAATAGTATCGCTAACATCCATCCCTCAGGATATGCTGGATTCAATACTCTGATAATCATACCTATGAATCCGATTAAGAATCCGTACCACCACTTACCTGTGTTAGTTGATGCAGCGGTAACTGGATCAGTAGCCATAAATGCCATCGCGAAGAAGAAACTACCCATAAAGAATTGGTAGTACCAAGGCACTTCCATAAATGGTGTGGCTCCCCAGGCATTAAGTGTGAGCGCTCCCACTATACCACCAATCAACATAGATAGCATAATACGCCAACTGGCAATCTTAGTGACTAAAAGAAATAATGCTCCGATTAAAATCAATGGCTTAGATGATTCTCCAATAGACCCAGGAATCGTACCCCACCACATCTGAGATGGTGTATATACTGCGGTAGCACCTTCCCATCCACCTTGATAAGCTAATGCTAAAGGAGTCGCTCCTGTATAACCGTCGACGACGGCAGTACTGGCGGCATTGAACCCATCGAGGCCTAGCCAACCAAACAGAGTATTAGATAAATTGTGAGCCCAGCCATAAGTTGCCGCTGTTCCTTCTGCTAACCCGTCAAATCCAGATACCCATACTTCATCTCCTGCTATAGTAGTAGGATAAGCGAAAAAGACAAATACCCTTGCAAGTAAGGCTATGTTCCAGATATTCATACCTGTACCACCGAATGCCTCTTTACCTAAGATTACCGCAAATGCTACTGCTACAGCTAATATCCATAATGGAATATCAGGTGGCATGATCAATGGAATCAAAGCTCCAGATACTAGGAATCCTTCTTCTACGGCATGCCCTTTCTTAGCTGCAAATATAATTTCTATTCCTAGTCCAACTACGTGAGTCACTATGAAAATAGGTAGCATAAGGATAAGACCATGAGCCAACTTCAGGTGAAAACCTTCGATAAAACCCAGGTATTGACCTGCTGCAGTAAAATGCTGATGCCCTATGTTGTATGTACCAAATAGGTAACATAACTGCATTGCAATCACTACATGTACCATCAATCTCTTGAGATCCATCCCATCTTTGATCTGAGTCCCTTTAGGTCCTGTAGTACTATCCGGCGCTAGAGCGAAAGTGTATACTGCATCGTAAAATGTATGCAGTACTGGACTCTTTTTCTTGTCCGGTTCTATTTTTTTGAAAAAATCAACTAATCCCATTTGGATAGATATATTGCTGTTATTTAAATTTCGTTTTTTCTATTCGTTCTCGACTTGCGCGATTACATCTGATCTCTCATTGTATCCAGTCCATCTCTGAGTATACTCTGCAGAGGCGATTTAGAAGGACATATGAATTCGCAAAGCGCTAGATCTTCTTCTGATAGTTCTAGTATGCCCAATCCTTCCATATTTTCAAAATCGTTAGCTAAAATGGCTTTCATAAGATGCTGTGGGAAAATATCCATCGGCAACATTTTCTCGTATGCTCCAGTCTGTACGAACGCTCTTTTCTCACCGTGCGTATTAGTATCTACATCAAATTTATGATTAGACATGATGTAAGTAGGAAAAGTAGGTGAAACACTTGGTCTTGGCTTCAGTGGAAGTAACCATCCGAATAACTCATGCTTATCTCCTTCTTCTAATACAGTTACCTGACTAGTCTTCTGATCTAAGTAACCATCCACTGCTATTATATCTCCTGTAAGTACGTCACCGCTTATGATCCTAACATGATCGCTTTTTAGATTAGCTCCAATCAGTTCTTGTACGCTAGCTCCTAAATACGTCTCAACATATCCATTATTCACTTCAGCACCAGTAAGCGCTATCCTAGTTCTCGTATCATAGGCACCAGTCATGAAGAGTCTTCCTAGTATAATTACATCTTGTACTTTCAATGTCCAAACTACATCACCAGTGTTTATCGGTGCTGTGTGGTGGATCTGTATACCTACATTTCCTGATGGATGCTTTCCTGCGAAATAGTTAGATACTACTCCCGTCGCTCCTGAAAATGCTACGTGAGATGAATGCTCTCTTCTACCATCGAGACCTATAAATACTTGGCCATCAGTCAACTTGGCTAATGCATCTAGTCCTTTTTGGAATGCTCCATCGTTACCTTCGACTACTGCATTGAGGTCTGGTGCATTAGGTGCAGTTGCAAAAGTAGAAACGAATATATTCTTAGGTGCTACCTCATGACTAGGGACCACATCGAATGGTCTCTGGTTAAGGTGTGCCCATCCTCCAGTCTCTAGCATGAATTTTACTATATCTTCTCTAGAGGCATTTTCTAGATTAGGTACTGTGTTTTCTTTGAATGTCACCTCGCTATCCGCTTTGATAATCACTTCAGTGATAGCTCTCTTCGCTCCCCTTTTGATCTCTATAACTTCACCACTTACAGGTGCAGCATAAATTACCTCAGGATTACTTTTGTCAAACATGAGTGCGTCTCCAGCTTTAACGTGATCACCAACTACTGATGATATCTTTGGGATCGGAGCCATACCTCTAAAATTTGTAGGCTTAATAGCATAATGCTTGGCTGTGTTGACAATGGTGTGTTCTGTATCTGCTCCACCTACTAGCTTTATATCATGACCTTGCTTAAGAGAAACAAATCTCTTATAATCTACATGGTCTCCTGCTGATGGCTTAAATAGCGATGAAAATGATGGAAACAAACTGTAGTCATTCTCCGAAGTATCTACTCCTAGATTCTTAGCTTCTATTTGCATCATATTATCTGCTAGAGATAAAACAGCATAAATTAATGCAATTATACCTACTCCAAACAAAGAATAGAGTAAATAATTAGGACTAGAGCCCGCTGCTGCGAAAGATAATTGGCTAGAAAAAAGAAGAGCTACAGTGATTTTAAAGCTGCTGTGTATTGGCTTCAATTTGGTCTGATTTAGTTAGCTATATAAAATTTGTGCAAAGATAAAAAAGCTTATCGATATCAACAGCAAAGGGTACAAAGTGAACGACAATGGAGTTTATTTAGACTAAATCTAGATAGTCAAGAGCATTTAAAATATTATTCTGCTTCAAATGTTGCTGCTAAATTCTACTTTCTTCAATGATTTCATTCCAATACGGACTATAGTTATTTTACTTTTCACAATACATTCTGTAAGTCAAATAATACTTCTAACATTCTATAAATATAAAGGCCTTCGATTACTCGAAGGCCTTTATATTTATATATTTATTCCACAGCTTGAAGACTATGGCTCTTACTAGAATCTCGGACAGTAAACACCTCTATTCTCAGGTCCACAGATTAAATACTGCAGCGAAAACTCAAATGCTCCGTTAGCAGATCCTGCAGAACTTAGCTTTGAAATGTTAACGTCATAAGAGAATCCAATGCCAAAGTTCTCATAATCAAATCTTGAAGATAAGATAACAGCATCAGAATGAATTCCTCCTTCATCTTTACTACCTAATCTATACCATGCACCCAATTGCCAGCTTTGGTTAGAAAGTCTGCTCGGTCCTAGAGCAAATCTTACACTCGCTCCACCATTAAGTTCTCTATGTTGACCTTGTGCCATATATACTATGTAAGGTAATAAGCTTATTTTAGGTTGAATCTCAAACTGAGCTCCACCGTGGAGAGTCACTTTTGTATATAAAGACTCAACTGACCCTAAGAATGATACATCTGGTTGATTAAGATGGTGAAGTGCAGCACCAAGATAATAATTAGTATTCTTATCTATTACGCTAAACCAAAGTAGTCCAGCTCCTAAATCTGCAAATAGAAAATCAAAATCTGTAAATCCTGCTTCATTTGGTAAAAGTTGAGGATCAAATCCATTAGTTGTAATTTGCGATGGCCATCTAAGGTCTTTATCGCTTATACGACGTTGAGTCATACCTCCATCTACTCCAATTACCAAGTAGGATGATTTTTTACGATAACCCGCCATTTTCTTACTATAGGACAAAGATAATCTACCTTGAGTAGTTCCAAATCTTGATTCACCAGCAACATCACCCCAAAGAGACCCACCGATGCCAAAGTAATCTTCTCTACCTACTGGTACTTTCTGATCATAAGAAGCTGAATATGTATTGTAAGCATTTGCCTTAAGCACCGATGCCCATTGATTCCTGTAGTTTGCTACAAATCTGGTTTTGCAGTTCATAACACCAGTCATCGCAGGATTGAGATTTAGTGGGGACATATAAAACTGGGAGAAGTGTATGTCTTGCGCCTTAACTGAAGTAAATCCAGCTAAAACAATAAACGTACACACCAATAATCTCGATAAAGTCTTCATTTAAAACGCTTTAAAAGGTTTAGTCAAATAGAGTAATAGCTGTGATATTATTCGACGAAAGAAAGTAAAATTAGTAATATTCATCTATTGTCAAACAAAATCATGCTTTTTATTATTACACTTAATAGACACGATTAGTTAGCATGATGCTGCATCAATAAGGCAACTATTTGGATTTCCACCCTTATTATAATTGATATTATTTTCGACATTTAACATATGTACGAAAACCATGCCATATAAGTCCCATATTATCAATCATTTAGTATTAAAATTATCTATCAAGATGTTATCATAGTGATCAGCCACTTTAAATAAATATTCAAATAATCTTAATGCCGTAAACGCCTTGAGATATTAATCAAATATTAATAATGATAATTTAATTATCTCTAACAGAAAAACATAGCCCATCCAACTCAAAATTAGCCTTCAATAACTTGTGAGAATGACTGTTAAGTATATCATAATTAATTTACTAATTATTAAATCACTTCTTAAATTTATCTTTGTGATTAATAACATAAGATGAAATTTAGAACTGAGCTACAAATTCAAAAATCAGATATCAATATCAGTTACAGCGACAGCCTAATTTTACTAGGTTCTTGTTTTTCTGAAAACATAGGTAATAAGCTAAATCAGATCAAGTACCCAACTACTGTTAATCCGCTTGGAATAGTATATCATCCATTACCTCTACATAATTCTATTTTAGGAGCAATACAAGGCAAAAAAATAGATAAAAGCGATCTCAATGAAAACATAGATAGTCAATATACCGCATGGAATATACATAGCCGACTTAGTAGTCTAGATGCAGAAGAGACAATCTCTCAGATGAATAATGGCATCCGTCAACTATGCAAATCTATCAAAAAAGCGAACTACTTAATCTTGACATATGGAACCGCTTATTACTATGATCATAAGCTATATGGACCTGTAGCTAATTGTCATAAGTTTCCATCTACTGATTTTAAAAAGAAACTTTCGAATCCAGCGGAACTCAACAGTAGCTTCAACGAAATGTATACTAAAGTAAAGGAAGTAAATGCAAATATAAAACTAGTACTTACTGTAAGTCCAGTTCGCCATATCAAAGACGGTTTAGTCGAAAATAATAGAAGTAAAGCTCACTTACTCACTGCTGTACATAAGATATGCGATCAACATAATGACTGTCACTACTTACCATCATACGAATTACTGCTTGATGATCTACGTGATTATAGATTCTATGCAGATGACATGATACATCCTTCAACTAAGGCAATAGATTATATATGGAACAAAATAAGTTGCCAAATACTAGATCCAGCCGAAAAAAGACTTAGAGAAGATATCATCAAAATAGTTAGAGCTGCATCTCATCGTCCATTTAACGGAGATTCAGTGCAGCATGCTAAATTTATAACCTCTCAAAACACAGCAATAAAAAAGATTTTAGTAGCTTATCCTAAGCTAGATTTTGCAGAAGAAATGAAAGCTTTTAAAAATTAATTCTTATCAATTTTACAACCTTGTTGCCAGAAGCACTTCAAATCGCTCTAGTACTATATGTCGAATTTTGTTTTAATATGGAGTGATTTCTTTGTCTCATAGAGGTCTTATCAAACGAAAATTGATTTAGTCTCCTAGACTATAGACTTTAGACAGCATATTAACTTCTTCCTATTTTCCCACTTGATCCTTGACACTTAAGTTGATCTTGCTATATTCGCAATGTGAGCGGAAACTTAGAAGCGCTAGTATCTAGATACAAAGAAGATACAAGGACGAAGAAGATCAATGAATTCCTGCAGAAGGACACTCCTAGCAGGGTTAGATTAGAAGGATTAGTAGGAGCACAGGAATCCTTTGTCCTATCCGCAACATATCTGCTTTCTCCTAAAGTTTATATCTACATCGCTATCGATAAGGAAGAGGCTGCTTATTTGCAGAATACCTTAGAAGCTATACATGATGCATCAGATGTATTATTTTTTCCTGATTCGTTTAAGCGACCGATGCAGTTTGAGGAGATGAATAATAGTAATGTACTGCAACGTACAGAAGTAGTCAACAAACTGCGCATGAAAAGCAGTAAACCACGCATCGTTGTGAGTTACCCAGAAGCATTATTCGAAAAAGTAGTAGATCCTGCCATCCTCGAAGCTAATAAAATCGTCATCACTAAAGACGAAAGACTGGATATCGATACGATGATTGAAATCTTAGTAGATTATGGATTTGTTCGGACGGACTTCGTATATGAACCTGGGCAGTTTTCGATTAGAGGTGGAATCATAGATATATTTTCATACGGAAATGAATGGCCCTATCGTATAGAGTTATTTGATGATGAAGTAGAAAGTATTCGAACCTTCAATCCGACTAATCAACTCTCGGTACAAAATATTGCAACTGTAAGTATCATACCTAATATCAATGTCAAGTTTACACAAAATCAGAAGGTGCCCTTATTTGATGTACTTGACGCCAATTCTGTAGTGTGGGTCAAAGATTTCGATGTATTACTAGATAAACTGCAAATCTGTTTTGATAAATGTGAAGAGTTTGCCAAAGTGCTCAAAACTAGAGAAGATAGTGAACTCAAACAAGCGTTTGAAGAAAGAGCATTTATATATCCAAATGAGACTATGGCTGCAATCAGCGATCACCATATGATACTAGAACGAAGTGGAACAACAACCATAGATCCCGATCTAGTAATGAAATATGAGACTAGCAATCAATCTAGTTTCAATAAAAATTTCTCCTTGCTCATAGAAGATATGAAGAGTAAAGAGAAAGAGGGATTTACTAATTATTTATTTACTGATAGCGTTAGACAGATAGAGCGATTTTACAAAATATTTGAAGATCTCGATGCTCAACTTGATTTTCATCCCGTAAATAAAGCGATACATGCAGGCTTTGTTGATAGGCAACTTAATATAGCTTGCTATACAGATCATCAAATTTTCGAAAGATTCCATAAGTACAAACTCAAAAAAGGATTTACAACGGAGCAGGCCATGAGTCTTAAAATGTTACGAGAACTCCAACCAGGAGACTTCGTTACACATATTGATCATGGCGTAGGTCGCTACTCTGGATTAGAAAAAATAGATATCAATGGACATAAGCAAGAGTCCCTCAGACTTTTCTATCAAAACAATGATGTGCTTTATGTAAGTATCAATAGTCTACATAAGATATCAAAATTCAAAGGGAAAGATGGTACACCTCCAAAGTTAAGTAAAATCGGAGGAGACGCATGGAAAAAACTAAAATCTACGACCAAGAGAAAGGTCAGAGATATGGCGAAAGAATTGATCAAACTTTATGCTAAACGTAAAGCATCTAAAGGTCATGCATTCCCTCCAGATGGATATCTACAAAACGAACTAGAGGCTTCATTTATTTACCAAGATACCCCAGATCAAGAGAAAGCGACAATAGAGACCAAAGAAGATATGATGAAGGAACATCCCATGGATCGATTGATCTGTGGTGATGTAGGATTTGGAAAAACAGAGATTGCTATCCGTGCTGCATTTAAGTGTGTAAGCGATGGTAAGCAAGTAGCAATATTAGTGCCTACAACGATTCTTGCACTGCAACATTTTAAAACATTCTCAGAGCGACTTAAAGAGTTTGGTGTCACAATAGACTATGTCAACAGATTCCGATCTGCAAAAGAAAAAACTCAGATATATAAGGACGTAGAATCTGGCAAAATAGAAATCCTAATAGGCACACATGCCATCCTCAATAAAAAAATAAAATTTAAAGATTTAGGCCTTTTAGTTATCGATGAAGAGCAAAAATTTGGAGTAGCCGCAAAAGAAAAATTACGCGGCATAAAAGTGAATGTAGATACATTAACACTCACTGCCACTCCCATCCCTAGGACATTGCAATTTTCGCTGATGGCTGCTAGAGACTTGTCTATCATTAGAACTCCTCCTCCTAATCGTCAGCCAATACATACAGAAAGACGAATATTTAATGACGAACTGATCAAAGATTCCATCTACTACGAAGTGAATAGAGGTGGTCAAGTTTTCTTTGTACATAATCGTGTGAAATCACTCCCAGAAATCGCTGGAATGATACAGAGGTTGTGTCCAGATATAGAAGTAGGAATGGCTCATGGTCAGTTAGAAGCCAAGCAACTTGAAAAAAAATTAATCGATTTTATAGATTACAAATACGATGTATTAGTTTGTACTAATATCATAGAAACAGGTCTCGATATTGCCAACGCCAATACGATCATTATCAACAATGCACAGAACTTTGGCATGAGTGATCTGCACCAACTACGTGGACGTGTGGGTCGATCAAATCGAAAGGCTTTCTGTTATCTTTTCACTCCACCTGTATCTGTGTTGACTACTGAAGCACGTAAGCGTATCCGTACACTAGAGGAAAATTCTGAACTTGGAAGTGGGTTCCAAATAGCAATGAAAGATCTCGATATCAGAGGTGCTGGAAATCTATTGGGTGGTGAGCAAAGTGGATTTATTTCCGACATAGGATTTGAAACTTATCAGAAAATATTAGAAGAAGCAGTATACGAACTCAAGGAAACAGAATTTAAAGACCTCTTCAAAGAGGATCTCGATAAGAAGCGTCAATATGTACGAGATGTAGAGATTGATACTGATATCGAAATGCTCATTCCTGATGCTTATATTCCAATTATCCAAGAGAGATTATTGCTCTATACTGAGTTAGATACTATCTCTGATGAAGCAGGTTTGTCATCATTCAAAGTGAAGCTTAAAGATAGATTTGGAACTATACCAAAGCAAGTCGATGAGCTAGTAGATGCCCTCCGTCTGAGATGGATATGTAAGGAATTGGGCTTTGAAAGATTGTCTTATAAAAACAATAAACTGAGATGTTTTTTTATAGCCAATGCTCAATCGAGTTACTTTGAATCTGAGCTATTTCAAAAATTACTGAAGTTTGTTTCTACAGATGGTCAGAAAATGGGACTGACGCTCAAGCAATCTAAAAATTTCTTAATTGTCATCAAAGAAAGATGTAAAAACCTGAGAGAAGTGAAAGCTATATTGGATCGAATGGGAGAAGAGGTACTTTAAATTAAACGCTCTTCTATGTCAAATTATCTGTGAGAAACGTTTAAGACGTTAAAGTTACAATAGGTTAAAAATTATAGACAATTCCCACCCCATTATCTGTTGAAGTAATTGCCTAATTATAGTTTTAAAAATCGATCTTTTCTATTGAAGCCATATCCATTTTATTAAGAACTTTTCCTATTGCACCAATAATACAAGCAGCCATTCCACTTATTAAAGCGGCACTTAAATACAATGGATTAGGGTCAGACTCAGAATTAGAGAATACCTCAGAAAATGAAAATGCTGAAATCGTTATTAGAGCCAAACTTGTGTAACCCGTGGCTTTGGTCCAACTAAATTTATTGTCCTTATGTTCAAAATCATTATCACTTCTAACGTTTGAATAATAATCGAGTTGACCATCATCTTTCTTTATTAAATTAATTTGAGAAAATAATGGGTGTATTGTAATTATTAAGAGAAGAGCAAAATCGATTTTGATTTTTCTAAATGTATTATTAATCAAGACAACGAATATAACCTACAAGGCATTCCTAAATTAGGAATTAAATAAAAACTGTTCTCGTAAGTCAGAGCTGAAACTTAAGTAAATTTAAAAAATTTGAATTTCCACTTTACGCACTTCATCATCCATTTGCTCAATATTCATCTGAATAAATGTCTCTCCTTTGATCAAATCCATAATGAGCTCAGGCCATTCGATGAAGCAGTAATTACCTGAGTACAGATAGTCTTCGATTCCGATGTCATATGCTTCATCTATATCATTGAGTCTATACAGATCCATATGGTAAATAGGACCATTTTTGCCTTCATACTCATTGACTAGGGAGTATGTAGGACTACTAGTGGAACCTTTGTGACCAAGAATAGTCACAATTTGTTGTGTTAGAGTAGTCTTACCTGATCCGAGATTACCTTTTAGCAAAACTATACGACAACTACCAATGATGCCTAAAAGCTGCTTTGCAGCTGAAGTAATATCCTCCAATTTAGAGATATAGATCGTATGTGACTTGGAATCATTCATATACGAACAAAGGTATGGGTATATGAGAGAAAAGAGAAGTCATTTAAAGAGAATTGTACTAATTGATTTACTACTTCTGGAGTTTTATATATCGTGAAACTCGAAAGCATCTAAAGACTCTATACTCGGCGGAAATTAAGCAATAAATATAGTCTAGAATCATCCATTTCTGTTTACAATTTTATCCATTATGAAAAACATTCATTATCAGAGGATTAGATACGAAATTCTCTGAGTTTTTAGATGCCATTTAACTACTATTTACACCTTAAAAAGCTTACTTTTGTTTGAATTTTGAAAAGTATAAAATGAGCGAAAATAAAAGCAATTATAATGCTAGTAATATCCAGGCATTAGAAGGACTAGAAGCCGTAAGGATGAGACCTGGAATGTATATAGGTAGTACGGATTCCAAAGGACTTCACCACCTAGTTTGGGAGGTAATAGATAACTCCATAGATGAGCACTTAGCTGGTCACTGTACGGGTATAGAAATGACTATCCACGAGGACAATAGTATCTCTGTCACAGATGATGGAAGAGGTATCCCTACGGGTATGCATGAGAAATTGCAAAAGTCTGCTTTAGAGGTGGTAATGACTGTTCTGCACGCAGGTGGAAAGTTTGATAAGGATACTTATAAAGTATCTGGTGGACTTCACGGTGTAGGTGTCAGTTGTGTAAACGCCCTTTCGACCAAACTTGTAGCGACTGTCCATAGAGATGGTAAAATTTGGCAGCAAGAGTATAGTGAAGGAATACCTCAAACTGAAGTAACTCAGATCGGAGAAACTGATAT
>TARA_B110000037_G_scaffold36929_2_pt1 | contig 14277 bp, 9 predicted proteins | sample TARA_B110000037 | Tara Oceans TARA_B110000037 (sample SAMEA4397196) | marine metagenome | biome: Polar Biome; feature: [MIX] marine epipelagic wind mixed layer (ENVO:01000061); material: water (ENVO:00002006), including particulate matter (ENVO:01000060) such as... | depth 10-100 m
GTAAAGTTACGCAGATATAGGGATAAAGTTGTTATAAAATTTTAGAGAAAAGTTTCATAATTTTAGTGCAATAAAGACACATTTTGAAAGTAATACTTTGTGCGGTTGGTTTTAAGAATACTTTTTTAGTGCTTAGTTGTAATCAACACTTACTTGAAAAGTTCCTGAATATTGTCCACCAATTTGATTTTCCTGAACATTTAAGGTACCTCCTAATGTAAAACTATCTGTGCCATTAGCCGCAAGTGTACTTGTGGTGGCATCGGCATCTTCGCCATTAAAACGCGCTTTCATTTCAGTAATACCCATGGTGTTTATTCCTGAAAAAATTGAAGTGTGTGAGACAGTTGTTAAGGAAGGTAATACCAGCACGTAGGTTTCAAGAGCTGTTCCGTGCACAGTGTATGCCGCAATTGTTGGCACTGGGGTAGCTGCCGAATTCGCAACACCACCAGTATATCCCCGAGTTGCAGAGTTCGAAGGTAAAATGACGGTTCCACCCGCAGTATTTGCCAACAGACTAGATCCAAAATTCAGGGGAGCTTCTTCGGACAAGGACATGGCAACTAAAAGAGTTGCATTGGCACCAGTTGCATTGACAGTTCCAACTGACTGAGCAGTAACATGTATTGAAAATGTTGTAATGATAAAAAGTACGAATAAGGTATTTGTTTTCATAAGGGGAAATTTGCTGAAAGGTACACATATTAAGTGAGATAATCTGCAATCAATTGACTATTTTAAGAGAAAGATAACGGTGGTTAAGCCTAGGCCTACGTGCAGAAAGTTCTAAACATAATACTAAATTAAGTGGTTTTAACGCACTAATATCTTTCGATTATAGACTTTTCTTTCGCGCACTAAGAATACAATGTAGACGGCATGTTTTTGATGTATATGGATACGATGTAAAGCGGCAGTTGCCTTTTTTTTGTTTACCAGCAATCTTCCCAGGATATCAAATACTTGAATCTCTGTGGGGCCGTCTAACAGCGTCAAATCTACATTAATTTTGTTCCCGTCATAGAAAATAGGAATGGGGGCGTGCGGAGGTTCCTCGGTTATTGGTTTAAAATGAAGTCTAAATCGATCTTTAAGATCATTTTTATTTGCAGTGAATTGATAAGTGGAATCTAATTTTAAATTGGAAATCATATCAGTTTTTGTATCCTCTAATAAAAGAAGCTCAAAAGACGAACTTTCGGTGCCTATTTGTAATGAATAAGCTCCATTTTTTCCTGCCTGAAATTGCAGGGGAATTTCTGAATTTTCATAGATATCAGTTAAGTAACGAACAGATAAGTTTTGCTCCTGGGATTGGAAGTAAGTAGAAGGAGCTGCTTTATTTTGACTAAAAAGTTTCAACGCTCCTGGTTCATTTTGAGGGAAACCAAATTGAAGTAAAACTTCGTCTGTACCATATCCTTCTTTCGAGGTAATTTTTACTTTTAAACTATTAATTTTTGTACTTTTTGTTGCCGTATTCTTTGCTTTCAACCAAGTACTTGCAACAGTGTTAACTTGTGTCGCGTTTGACATGGTAATGGCTCCATTTGCGGTAGTTCTTACAAAATAGCCCTGTGTTGGAGCAATGTACTGCGTTACCCCGTTAGTACCGGAGTTCGTATTAGAGTTATACACGCCATAATTATTGGCTGCAGGATTCCATATCCACATGTCATAGCCTCCACCAGAAGAAACTAAATCAGTGCGTGTCCAACCTGTTGCCGCCTTCCAGTCAATAGCAGCAGTATATGGGTTTCCAATTAAATTAAACCCTTTAACAGCCGGGTCTGGACTCTCATTTGTAAGCGGGTAACTAATAGTCCCATTGTTTAATAATCCAATAAACTCTTTGGTTGGGTTAAGTGCTTGGGCAGCATATAGGTATCCTCTGCCTTTGACAAAGTTTAAAGTAGGGTGAATGGCCGCCCAAGTAGGAGCAACCGTACTATTTAGATGATAGGTCCAACAGGGGGTAGGCTCATTAAAAATATACAAATCATAACCAGTCCCATTTTCATACGTGCCTGTTGGATTCCAGCTGCCACTAATATTTTGATTTGAAACGGGAGCAGAAAGAAAGTGCCAGTCTTCTGGAGCTCCACTGATATATCTTTGCACTGTTGCTAGCACACCACTAGAATTGTGAATAAGGGAAGCGGTTCCTGTAGTATTTGATTTAAGTACAAGCCCGCTCGTTCCTCCGAAATTAGCAATAGTACCAGTTATCGTTAAGTTTTTAGCCGCTTCAATTTTAAATATTTTGCCTGAATTGATGGTTAATATATTGGTAAGGACAGTTTCTTCGGAATTTAAGGTGACAGCTGCTGCATTGTCTATGGTTAAATTATAAAATGTAGTAGCTCCCATTTCCATAGTCTGTGCCAAGGTTCCTTGCATATTTACAGTACCAGAAGGACTAATAAACCCTCCTGTACTTATAATATTTCCTGTAATATTATAAATCCCACCACCCGCGATGTTTCCATTATTTAGAATCGTAGAAATAGACAAGATGCCATTGTTTGATAGGGTGGCATCGTTCTCATTACTAATTATATCCATTCCAATGGAAGTACCATTAGAAATAGAAATATAAGCGCCATTATTTGAAATATACTGCGCCTGTATTTCTAAGTTCAATGCGAAGAACAATAGCAACAGTAAAATGTTGATTTCTCTCAATCTAAAAACTGTATGTATATTTAAATTTTTCATCTTGTATTTATAGATGCGTATGCAATCTTTTCTTTAATTATAGTGCGTTTAGCAAGGTTCGCTGTTTATTTAACAATAAAAGGACAACTAATATCGTACTGTTAATTCCCTACTTTTATTAACGTTAATATTCTATGATGCACGCTGGCTGCTTTGTAATCTGCATTTTGTGTATCAATTCTCCATCGCACATCAATAGTATCATTTACTTCTACCGAAGAGATTCCTTGTAAATTAATATCCGATGGATTCTTTAAGTGAGTTCTTGTCCTGCTAGAATTGGGAAGTAGTACGCCATTTTTATAAAGGCCAAAAGTAACCTCATGATTAACGTCTAAAATAACTGTAGTAGAAGAACCTTGCTCAAAGATAGTTCCATTGACCGTGGCAGTGCTAAAAGTTGTAATAGCGCCACCATTCGTTCCAATATCACCAGTGTACGTGGAAGCTCCCGTATTTGCGATGCCACCTAAACTTGTGAATATAACGAAATTAGATAAAGATCTAAAATCGATTAAACCAGTTTCAGTTGGCACTGCAATGGTTCCCTCTCCAAATGAAATAGCTCCCGAGGTAGTCAGTAACCGCCCGCTTATTATACAATTGGCACCTATTGCCACTGCAGATCCATGAGAGAATAATGTTCCTGCCATCTGTGTAGAAGCTCCGATTCCAATTGCTCCATCGGCGATCCAGAAAATATTTTTTGCAGAGGCTCCGTTTATCAGCGTAACATTTACACCAGCACCAGTATTAAATGCTCCAGTAGCTCTGATTAAAAAAAGAGCTTCAGAATCTCCTTGACCATCTAAAGTAAGACTTCCGGCAATAGATGCGGCGCCAGGAATATCATACACTCCAGCAAAAAGAACTTCTCCGCTTCCAAAAACAAGAGGATGTGTTGCGTCCGTTACTGGTATTGCCATGATGTCATCATAAATAAAATTTAATTGTGATACGGCATCTGAAGTGTTAAAACCAAGTGTGTAGTACGCTGCAGGGATGCTAAGTTGACTATTAAAAAGGATTGAATAAACACCTGCTTCTAAAATTGTTTGACTCATGTCAGCAATAGGACTATCGGTAGTCAAAGAGGTCGATAGTGTAGTCCCAGCATCTACAGAAAGATAGGCTGGACTTCCCCAGACGACCCATGAACTTCCATTGTAGAAATTGAACTTATTCGTTGTCGTATTGTACAGCATCAACCCAGTAGCAGGAGTACTAATATTCTCTCTTTCCGTTGCTGTCATTCTCGGTGTTAGCATTCCTTTCGTAGTGGTTCTCATTTCAAGGATGGAAGAAGGATCAGGTGTGATTGCATTGCTGCTGATTCCCATAGACTGTGCACCTATTGTATTATTGCTAAATGTAAACACAATAATTAGGATTGCTAAAAGATTTAATTTTGTTTTCATTTTTTATATTTAAAAGGTGATAACTGTAAGTTTTATTCATTGCAACGATTGGTGAAAACTTAAAAATACATTCCAACGATATGCCTTTTTATCTCCGTAACATTCATCTAATATTTCACCTAAATTAAGGCCATAATACCTCTAATTAGTATTTAATTTTTTTTGAGCTAACGCCACTGTAATAGGAATTGGCACATGATCTAACAATGCCTGCACGAAAGCACCTTTGTGTTTTTTTATCAATTGTTTTCTGCGGTCTTTCGCCTCTTTGTATGTTTTAAATTTCTCAAATCTGTATTTTACAAGGGAATCCTCCCTGTAAATATTTATGTTTTTTAAAGCTTCAAGTTGTTTGTTTTCTTTTTTGAGTGCTGCTATTTGTATCGTGAAAATTAATATTTTTTCTGGTTTTCTGTTTATGGGAGTATCCTTTTGAGATGTATTTGTGTTCAAAACTGTTGCATTTTTTGGTTGAATCAATTTTAAAATAAAATCAAGTTCTTCAACAATATCTCCTTCTTCAGATACCTTTATAGTTATTGGCTGCAGTACTGGAGTAACTTGATAATTTAATTTTTTCATTTGGGCGGCATCAACCTCAACTGTGTATTTTCCAGGTTGTAGGCCCAAATAACTAAAATACCCATCGAATTCACTCAAGGTTTCACCCACCTTTTGTTTTTTTTCGTTATAAATAACTACGGTAACTCGCCCCTGTCCTTTTAATTTTTCAGCTGACGATAAAAAGACCGTACCACTTACTTCTCCCAAAGAAACTATAGGTACAAGTATTTTTTTATATTGGTTTGGATCTACAAGAACCTGATAGGTATTTCGTTTAAACCGCCAGGAAATATAATTTAAATCCGTATTCGAGAATTCAATATTATAATTTACAAAAGCATTTAAATCGGAAATTCGCACAATGGAGTCTTTTTTACTTATTTCTGCAACACCACCTGAAACTCCAACAGAAGATAGCAATACTTTTTTTTCTCCAGTGTCTAGTTTTCCATTTTGATTCAAATCAAGAAAGGGGTGAAATAGAATACCTCCTTTGCCAACTGCGGAATTACTTCCTGTATGTACGTGCTTGTTGCCGCCACCAAATGCTAAACTTCCTTGGGCATTTTCCGAGAACATAAGGTTATTATTGCTGGAAGAACTAGACAGAGCAACACGGGAAAAGGGCAAGTCGTACTTAAAACTTACAAAAAAATTATCATTTTTAAATTGAAAATTGCGCTCATAAGAGACTGAAAAGTACATTTTTAAAACCCTCTTTTCAATTTCTGCACTAAACCTCACCAATTTATTGGTTTTTAGATTGTAGCCAACTGAAGGTCTTACGACCAGACCACTATTAAGGCGATAAGACAAACCTAAAATAGAGTTTATTTGAGACGAATTTGCGCCTACCCAATTTATAAATGAAGATGAATTGATATTGAACTGTTTGTAATAACCTGAAAAGGTAAAATCAAATTGGTTGTAAATAAAAGAACTATAAATAAATTGATTGAAATTAAATTTAGTGAAACCAGAAAAAAGTTTGGCTTTAAATGGCATTGAGAATCTAACTTTTAGTTCTTCTAAAGCATTAAATCTTCTGGCAAGTTGTCCTTTTTTAAATTTAGAATAATTAACTTCTAAAAAAGCACTTTCTGTAATATAAAAATTCATTAATCCTTCTAATCTTACGTTGTGTGCATATTCTAAGTTGAACACCATTTTTGAAAAAGGTTGAATTGCTAGTTTGGCAAAAGGAATATAGGGTCGGTCTGGAATACTTGATAAATATTCCAAGCCACCACCTATCGTTAAAAAACGATTGATGCCATAGTTAAATCCTATTTGAGCGAAACGACTGTTGATACCATCTTGCACAATCCCAGAGGTAACGCTATACTCTATCGTTTTAGCAGGTACAAATGTATAAGGTGTATTCATCGTTCGTTCTTCTGTGCGTTCTTCTCCTAAAAGACCATAAAACTTTAGTTTAAGGGTAGTGTAACCATACACAATTGGTACTTTAAAGGCATACAAACCAGCAGCATCCGCTAAAGTATAATCTACTAAAATATCATTGATATAAAGTTCTATTGTCCAGTTGGGTTCGGTAGCATCATTAATTGTAAAATAGCCACTTGCTTTTCGAATTGTATTGGGTGAATTATTAATGGTTGCTCCAATCAAAGGTGCATTTAATTGAGAAATACTCTGACTGAATATCGTACCTAATTGTACTTGTGTAATGATTTTTTTATCATTGTTAATCCACCGCCAATTATACTGAAGCTGTCTTTGGTCAAATTTGATTTGGTCATTATAGTTCACGGATACATTTGCTTCTCCAAACAATAGCTCGGTGCCAACTCCTAAACTTACAGCATTACTATTTGTCTTATTTGAGGTCTGAACAGAATTTAAAGCCCAGTCTAGCGTGCCAAACTTAAATAAATGGTAATCTCTTGGAATTATGGTGTCTGCGATACTTGGCTTTCCTTGCAGTTTTGAAATAGTATTTCTAGTATTTTCAATTCTTAGTTGTTTTAAAAAGGGCAGCTCAAAATTTGAGGACAGTTTTGCTGATAGAGATCTTGGATTAAATAATACGGAAAGTCCAAAGGCTTGAGAGACTGTGGAGGCTGCAATATATTTTACCCCAAATTTCTCCAAAAGTTCCTTTGCAATACTAAAGAACTGACCTCCAATGTTAATTTTCTTTTTTTCAAAATCAATGATATAAAGGTTGTCTTCATTTTCAATAAAACCAACCAAACGATTCTTTTTAGGCAGACATGTAATTTTAAGTTTATTAAAGATATCTTCAACATTTAAGTACAATACGTTAGAATCTGAAATGAGTACCTCTGTTTCAAAGTTGAAACCATTGTCCATGTATATAGTGATCAGAAGTTCATCGTAAGTTGAAATTAATTTTATTTTTTGATCTTGAGCATTGGTTGCATGCGGATAAAAAAAAAGTAAAATCATTAATAATATTTGAATTTTTGACAAGGGAGCCCTAAGGAAAATAATTATTCTAGAATTAGAGGGGCCGCATCTGTTCATTATTGTTGATCAAAAGAAATTTCAAAACTTCCTGAATAAAACCCGGGAGGGGAATTCCCTGGAATCGTAAGAGTACCACCAACGCGCAGCATTGTTATAAAATTACAATTGTTTTCCATTGCAAATAATGCGCCGTTGACACCTTTTTCAGTGGGGCCAACATTTAGTGTGAATGCGCCTCCATTACTTCCCGTTAAAGTGGTCGTGGGGGCGTAGGTGATGGTAATATTTCTTCCTTGACACAAACGCACTTCAAAAAGAGCGGGACGCGCAATAGAGTTTGGTGTAGCAACGATACCGCCGGTGGTGGTTCTAATACCTTGCCAATCAATAGAAACAGTTCCACCCGTTCCTAAATCATAAAATTTACCAAAATAAAGACCTTGGGTAGCAGCAACTGTGAGGGTTCTTTCGGGCAATGTTGGTTGCGCAAAAGAGATTTCTGCGTAGAAAGGTAAAATTATTAATAAAAATAATAATTCTATATAAAATCTATTTGAATTGGTTTTTTTCATAAAGACTTAAAAAAAATTATATTCCTAATTGTAATTTTTTTGTAGCATACATTTCTTGTTTTTTAGCACCTTCACGGCTGGTGTACTTTATACTTATAGCACCCTGATTAAAATTCATTCCAGGTGTTTTATTTAGTTTGATTGTAATATGTCGTTTGCTAATGTTTGTATAAACGGCTACGCCCTTTTTTGCTCCAATAATATAAGGTTTTCCTTGTGTTGGTATATATTCAACTATAAAATCTCCATATACGGAGATATTACCTTTGCGATGCACTGTGAAATTAAGCAAAGCATCCTCCTTTTGCGCTAATGTCAAATCAGTTATTGTTGCCGTTTTGTTTGTTTCACCTGAACGAATGATAACAGGAATGCTGATACCAAATATGGGGATTAACTTTACTGAAAATGCTTTCAGCGTATCTTTCTTTTCATTCCCGAGGGCAGTATAATTTTTTTCAGATCTAAAGTATAAATGGGAACGATATTCCCCAACTTTCATATTGGCTTTTCGCCTGCGTTGTAACATTACTACTTGTGCTCCACCAGGCAATAAGGTAACTCTTCGGGGATAAATTCTTAGAAAGTCATCCGCAAACATTTGACCTGGATCAGGAGTTGTTATTACAGTAAAACTTCCATCTGCGTTCATTCTGCGCTGCACAAAGGATACCGAAAAGGTAGTTGTTTCTTTTCCTGTATTTAACAGGTTCAGTACTTCTTTTATTTTTCTACCTTCAAAAACAACTCGGTTGGGAGTAATTAATAAATCTCCTTGACCATGGGTGTTAGCAATAGCATTTACTACTAAAACGATTATTATTAAAAATAATAATTTTTTTTTCATAAATTGATTTTGTTGATTAGTTAACTCAAATAAATATACTTTTAATTAAAAAGATAGTTGTGGCTATTAGTTGTAATCAACACTTACTTGAAAGGTACCTGTGTATTCGCCACCAACTTGATTTGGTAGAATCGTCAAGGTGCCTCCAACGGTAAAACTGTCAGTTCCGTCAGATGACAGGGTGCTCACTGTTGCGTCATCGGTTGCACCATTAAAACGTGCCTTCATCAGTGTGATATCCATTGCAAACACACCGCTAGAAATAGAAGTATGGGTAACCGTTGTGGATGTTGGTAATACCAATGCATACGTTTGAAGTGCGTTACCAGAAACACTGTAACTTGCATTTGTGGGCGCTGGAGAGGCTGCTGAAGTCGCAACACCACCGCCATAAACACGAGTTATACTATTTGAAGGCAATTCTATAGTCCCACCAGAAGCGTCTGTTAACACACTAGATCCAAAATTTAATGAACTATTTTCAGAAAGTACCATGGCGACAAGAAGGTCTGCACTAGCTGCACTTGTTACAGAAGCAAGAGATTGAGCATTTGTTAAAGTTACGGCTATCATACAGATAGTAAATAAGATATATTTTTTCATTGTGGTCGATTTTCACTTTTTATAAGCCTTTAAAACATGGCGAAATAAAACAAGTGCTGTTGTGAGTACAAAAGTAATCAGCTACACAAGTAAAAATGTTACACAATTTTAGAAAGAAGTTATATAATTCCGTCTTTATTACATTCTGTCTTCAAACCAATTTAATTGCATTTTCATTTTCTTATAACTTAAAGCGGCAGCAATTATTTTTTTTAAGCGTAAAAAAGCAGTTTCGCTTTTAACTACATAATCAACTGCTTTGTGATGTAAGCAATCTACTGCCACGTCAATCTTATCTTGGGAAGAAAGGATGATAACAGGAATTTCAGCATTCAAAGATTTAATTTTATCCAATGTTTCTAAACCGGTCATTGCATCTTTAACAATACTATTCAAGTGATAATCTAAAATGATGATATCTGGATTCTCGAATAAACGTTCTATACAAAGTTCACCCGTAGTAAAGGTTTTTAGCGTAAAACTTCCGTAGTCAAGGAATTGATTTTCTAATAACTTTAAAGATACAGGATCGTCATCAACGAGAAAAAGTTTTATTTTATTGTTAGCATCATTTAGGCTATTTGCACCTGTTTTATGAAGTGATTCACCAATTTCTTCTATTGGTTTTCTTCTAATATTTTTCAACTTCAAAAACTGAGAAGGAGAGATGCCTACAACTTTCTTGAATTGGCTTGATAAATGCGCTACGCTACTGTATCTAAGTTTAGATGCTATTTGTGTAATGGAGAGCTCACCATAGGTAAGTAATTCTTTTGTTTTTTCAACTTTGTGAGAGATTAAAAATTGCTCAATAGTAGTTCCTTGTACTTCTGAAAATAGATTTGATAAATAGGGGTAGTCGTGATTTAATTTATCACTCAAGTAATGGGAAAAATTTATTTTAACGGATTCCTCGGAATGATGAATCATTTCAATAATTATATTTTTTATTTTTTCAATTAAGATGGCCCTGTTGTCATCCATTAATTCGAGACCTATATTATTAAAACCAACTCTTAATTGTTCTCGATGTTGGATTGAAATAGTTTCCATGACATCAACCTCTCCCAAACCAACAATGCTAAAGTGAAGTCCTAACTTTGTCAATTCTTCTTTTACCGCTATTTTACAGCGGTTACTGACCATGTGTTTTATGTATAATTTCAAAGTCTTAGTTTTTCATTGTTTTTAATTCCCTTTTCAGTTCTTCTTCTAACTCTATATATGCTAGTTTTAGCATTTCTTCAAGCGTTATTAACTGCGCTGGTATTAAATCTAAATGTATCCGTTCACTTGCATATTCCTCCAAATGCTTCACAAGAATTGTAAGCTCTGCTGGTAGCCCAATTAAATCAAGTGTTGGTTTAATTTTATGCGCATTCCCTTGGATACCTTCCCAGTTGGAGGTGGCTAAACATTTATGCAGCTCTTCAATAATTAGAGGGGTCTGTTTTAAAATTAACTGGAGCATTTCTGCAACAAATTTAGGGTTGTTAGGTGCATGGCTTTTTAGATAATCTAAGTTGCAAATTTTTGATTTTTCTTCTTGTTTTTTGATATCTTTAGATGTTTTCTTTTTGACCAAACGAATAATTTTATGCAGTAAATCTTTTTCATTAATAGGTTTTGATACATAAGCATCCATTCCTGCTTCTATACAATTATCTGCATTTTTTTCAGTAACATCGGCTGTGAGTGCTATAATTGGGATCCTTGATTTTGGCGCTTTCATCTTGCTTCGAATATATTTAGTGGCATCCCATCCGTTCATTTCTGGCATCTGTAAATCCATTAAAATTAAATCATAATTATTTTCCTTTAACAGTTTAATTGCAATTTTTCCGTTTTCTGCAATGTCCGATTTAAAACCAAAATCGTGTAAGATCGTTTGTGCTAAAAATTGGTTTATACGGATGTCGTCCACGATTAATATATTTAGGGGTCCTATAGAGGCTAATGTATCCTCAGTAGCCATTATTTTTTCAGTTCGAATGGTCTTTTTTTCAGCTTTCATTAAGGGTAGGGTAAGGGTAAATTCACTACCAATAGACATCTGACTTTTAACAGCAATACTTCCGTGCATCAAATCTATTAATTGCTTTACAATATTTAAACCTAAACCCGAGCCTCCATATATTCGGGCTGTATTGTTACTACTTTGGGTAAATGGATCAAAGATATTTTTTATTTTATCTGGTGGAATACCGATTCCTGTATCTGAGATATTAATTTTAAGTATTACCTTTTCTTCATCTTGCTGAAACAATTTCGTATGAATACTAATGCTGCCTCCAATTGGGGTAAACTTTATTGCGTTGCCAATAAGATTAAGTAATATTTGATTGATTCGAACAGTGTCTCCAACTAGCCATTTTGGGATATCTTCGTCAAATTTCGTTTCTAAAACTTGTTCTTTTTCTTTTAAACGTAATTTAAATGAACTCAGTACGGAAGTCACTAAATCACGGAGTTTTAACGCTGTTTTTTCAAGAATCATTTTTCCTGCTTCTATTTTAGCTAAATCTAAAATATCATTTACTACCACCAATAAAATATCGCTAGAAGTCTTAATTGCATTCAACTGATGTTTTTGTTCTTTCGTAGTTTTATTGCGTAATAAAATTTTAGTAAATCCAATGATACCGTTAAGAGGGGTTCGTATTTCATGACTCATGTGGGCTAAAAACTGATCTTTGAAACCTGTTAATTCTTCCGCTTGTTCTTTTGCTTGGATCAGTTCATTTTTAATTTCTTTCCGTTTGGTAATGTTACTCGCGGCACCAATTATTCTTATGGCTTTTCCATTTTTGTCCCGTACTATAAGTCCCCTGTCGTTTATATATTTATAATCCCCCGTATGCGCCAAAAAGCCATATTCAAATGAAAAATTATTTTGATCGACGGATCCTATTATTTTCTCTAATAATTTTGCGATTCGATCTGTATCGTCTGGATGAACATAATCGCTCCAATTTGCTTTTTTATCTATTGGACTCTCTTTGTCGAATCCAAATACTTTATGAAAACCTTCTGCACTTCGATATACTTTTCCTGTTAATAAATTCCAATCCCAGATAGCGTCATTCGTAGCCTTAGTCGCCAGTTCGTACCTTTCGTTTGATTGTCTTAATTCTTCCTGATTTTCTTTTAAGCTGGTGATGCAGCGTATAATCCCTCTACTTCCAATAATTTTCTTTTTATGATTATATAAAGGCTCTCCTACTTTTTGTATCCAACGTTTTTCATTTTTTAAATTAATTATTAACAACTCAATGTCATAGAGCGTTCCATGAACAGTTAGTGCAGATTTTGCTTTTAGAAAGCGTTCCTTTGATACTTGATCAAAGCAGTTAATAAGAACATCTCTTGCAGGTATGCCTTCTTTTGGATCCGTTCCATAAATTTCATGAACCGTTGTAGACCAGCTAGTGGTATCCGTTTGGTTCACGTATTCCCAATAGCCTATTTTCGCCATTCTACCGGCTTCTTTTAAAACATACTCATTTTCTTTAACGAGCTTTTCTAAGTTTTCTTTAATTAATTGATGTTTTGCTAATTTTTTTTTAACAACGGTTATGAGTTCAGATGTATTCACAGGTTTCACTAAATAATCTTCTGCACCGGCATTCATACCTGTTCTAACATCTGCTTTCTCGCCCTTTGCCGAGAGAAAAATTAAAGGAATATCCTTCGTTTTTTTATGTTTTAGTAATTTTTCAAACATCTCAAAACCGTTCAGTTTTGGCATAAGAATATCAGAAATAATAAGATCAGGAAGCTCTTTTAAAGCACTATTGAAACCCGTTTGTCCGTTTTCTGCTTGACAAACCTGATACCCTTCTAATAAGAGGATATCGCACACTTCTTCCCTAATGGTTAATGTGTCTTCTACAACTAAAATTTTAAACATTTTATTTAGTTTTAGGAAGCTTTGTTATAAAAGTGGTTCCCTTGCCTATAGAACTCTTAACAAGTATTTTACCTTGCATAGCAGTTATTGCTTCTTTTACAATGGATAGGCCAAGTCCTGTTCCTTGAATTAAATCAACATTTTTACCTCTTGAAAAAGGGTTAAATATAGTTTTAAGTTCTGTATTTGAAATCCCGATTCCGAAATCGGTTACAGAAATAATGATATACTTTTTGTTCGATGAAAATTGAATAACGATTTTTTTACTATTTGCAGAATATTTAACGGCATTACTGATAAGATTAATAAAAATATTACGACCTAATTTTTTATCTATAAAAACAGTATTCTTTTTTAAGTCTTCCGGGTCTAAGACGTCTATTTGATGTGATTGTTCACGAGAAATGGAAACTTCTTCAATTATTTCATTAATAAAATCACCAAGATACACATCTGTTGGATTGTTTTTCAGTTCACCTGCGCCGGCCTGCCCAACCATTAAAACGTCATCTAGCAATCTTGTCATGTGGAGTACCTGATTTTCTATTTTGTATAGTTTTTTCTCTACCAAATTAGGTTCCATTTTACCCCAGTATTTTTTAATCGAACCTGCAGCAAAATTGATAGCTGTTAGGGGAGTTCTAAACTCGTGCGAGGCTGTGGAAACAAATTTTGATTTTAATTCGTTTAATTCTTTTTGTTTTTCTAATGCCTGATTCAGCTTTACCGTTCTTTCTTTTACTTTTATCTCTAATTCATTCCGATATCCTACTAATTCTGTAATATCTTGCCCTACTGCTAATACCCCTGTGATTTTTCCATGGGTATCTCTTCGAGCACTCGAGTTTACAAGCAATATTACTTGGTTTTTATCTTTTGAGAATATGGAGAATTCGAAGTTTTCGGTTTGCTTCCCTTCTAAAACAAGGTTTAACACGCTGCTGGCTTTTTTTTCTGATTTTGCAGGGGTAAAGGTTTTCCAATGGATACCTAATACTTCTTCTTTTTGGTAGCCTGTAACCTTTTGAGATGCCTGGTTCCATTCATTAATCAAACCAATGTGGTCGATGCCAAAAATAGGGGTGCTTGAAGTCTCAATAAATTGTCTTAACTCCTTTGCTATTGCTAGTTCTTGAACGCGTTTTTCTTTTTCTTCGTTTTGAAATGCAAGTTCTATATTCGCACTTA
>TARA_B110000037_G_scaffold96400_1_pt1 | contig 14236 bp, 12 predicted proteins | sample TARA_B110000037 | Tara Oceans TARA_B110000037 (sample SAMEA4397196) | marine metagenome | biome: Polar Biome; feature: [MIX] marine epipelagic wind mixed layer (ENVO:01000061); material: water (ENVO:00002006), including particulate matter (ENVO:01000060) such as... | depth 10-100 m
TTTTTTTTCTTAATTTTTTATGGAAGACGAAAAGCAAAAAGAACAAGAAATAAACATTGAAATTAGTGAAGAAATTGCGGAAGGAATTTATTCTAATCTTGCAATTATTACACATAGCAATTCAGAGTTTATTGTTGATTTCATTAAAATAATGCCAGGCACCCCAAAGTCAAAGGTGAAAAGTAGAATTATACTGACACCACAACATGCCAAAAGATTAATGCACGCTTTAGAGGAAAACGTTAATAAATTTGAGGCTTTACATGGAGAGGTAAAGGACAATGGTCCACAAACATCTCCTATACCTTTAAATTTTGGTGGACCAGCTGGTCAAGCTTAATACGAAGTTCTCTTATTGAAAATTATGTACCCAAAATGGAATAAAAAACTTAAATCTTTATTCTCAGGGTTTACTTCGGGTACATTGTAGTAATAATTTAATGAAAGGCTAAGAGGGCCAACAGGAGAGCTATAAACAATACTAGAAGAAAGTATTGAAAAGTAATCCCTAAACCCTTCATGTCGCTCTTGAATTTTCGAATCGTCTTTAATAACTCTATCATATGGTGCAAAGACAAAAGCTTCGGCTCTCACATCAATATTTCTAAAAATAGCAAGTACAAATCGGTGCCCAAAACTCACGTATTTGTATGCTCTGAAAGATTCTAAGAAAAGGGTTTTAGCTTCGGGGATGGGTTCATAAGAAGGTGATCGAAGAATACTTGCTGTATAATTATTAAATAAACCTTGATTTGAAAACACCAAATCTCCTGTAAATCCCAATCTCAACATTCCATGTTGTTTATAGTACCAATCAAAAAACACTTTTGCAGTAGCCCAGCTGTGGTATTTAAAATTAACGCTAGGATCTTTAGCTGTTGTTCCGGGAATGGTCTTTTCATTTCCTTCAGAGTAAAAACCTTGAATTTTTATTTTAGTTCCGGAACTCGGGTATATAATTCTGTTTTGCGTATTGAATTCATAATTAATCCCAGCAGTTAATGGAGTAGTTTTTGTTTCATATGGAATGTCTGTTGAACGGAAGTTTTTGTCTTGGTAATAGCTGTCCTTTAATTCGGAATAAGATCCTGAAAATGTTATTTTGGAATTATTCTCAATTGGAAACGTCAATTCAAATGAACCAAAAGTTTCAGCCTTGATTAGATAAGATGGTTTTTCATCATCAAAAAAGAAAGATTGACTTTTAAAATAATTCCATGAATTACGAACAAAATTTATTTCAATAGAAAAAGGAAGGCGCCAAGCAAAATCAACTTTGGCAGAAGTTAAAATGGAATTATAAAACTTACCAAAATATGTATTTGCCTTTAACTGGTAACTTGGGTTAGAAAAAGGCAAGTATTTAACACCCACAAATCCTGTTGAAATAGGTCTGCTTGACAAAACCCCTCCAAAATCAAATGCAAAAGGTTTTTGCCTATTAACCTTTATATGTAGCGTGTAATTTCCAGTTGTATCATCATACGAACTTGAGGGGTACAAAGATTCAATATGGTCATCAGTGGTAGTTCGATAAAAACCCTTTTTTATTTCTTTTAAATTTTTAGTGCTGTCTTTTTTTGCCCAAATATTTCTTGTGACATATTTTTTTTGACCTTTTTTAATATTCGTAATAAAAAAATCATCATAAATTATAGCTTTTTGCTTGGAATTGAAATCAGCACGTTCTTTCGTCCTTTCTTCGTTGGTTTTTTTTCGTTTAATTATGTCCATCAACATTGGAATATACTTCAACGTTTCTTGATAACCTGAATCGATAACAGCCTCAATATTCCCAAAATCAAAGGACCTTTGATCTGTTTTCGGCTCTATAATTACTCCAGGAGTTTTCAAATTAAAATCAGTTTTACTAATTAGCATACTTCTTACCTGGCTAATTAAATCATTACTTGATGGAGGCGGTTCGTTAGAAGTTACTTTTACTCCGATAATGAAGTCAGGTTTAAAATTTTCGGTCATGATATCATGGGGGAAGTTATTGTAAAGCCCGCCATCATACAATAGTTTTCCTTCTACCTCAATAGGTTTAATTAGAAAGGGATAAGTGAATGAAGCGCGAACTGCTGTGCTCAAATTCCCAAAAGCAAAAACAAATTCTTCTTTATCTTCAATATTTGCGGCAACACATCGAAAAGGAATGAGTAAGCTGTCAAAATCATATCTTGCCGTTGCAGAAGCTTTAGAGAATAATTTCATCATTTCAAAGTCTACTTTTGATGTTGATATAACATTAGTAAGCAAAGAGTTAGAGAGTTTAAATCTTTTGTTAATTCGCATGGTTAACATGGAAGCACTGGGCTCAACTTTTTTAAAGAAATATTGTTCACTCGCGTCTAAATCTCCTCGAGTCATAGCGATAAATTCAGGAGATGTTAAGAATTTTTTTATTTCCTCTACAGAATAGCCGGCCGCATACATGGCTCCAACAAAAGCACCAGAAGATGTTCCGGTAATGTAATCGATTGGAATGTTGTTTTCTTCTAAAGCTTGGATAACGCCAATGTGCGCTACACCATTAGATCCACCGCCAGACAATACCAATCCAATTTTTTGAGAATAAGAAGAAAGGGAAATCCCGCTAAGAATAAAAACGAATAATATGAAAGTATTTTGGCGCAGCACTTTATTTAGTAATAGTAACAAATGTAAGAATTGAGGTTGTTTTATGATAATTGTTTTATTAGCGTTTTTGCATAATCAGAAACCTCGGTCAAACAGCTTCCATACCAAGAAAAAACTCTTCCATCAACGAGTACAACTTTGGCTTGTGGAAATTTATTTTGAAACAGCTTTTTGTTTTTTTCTTTGAAAGGATAAGGCTCAGAAGAAAGAAAAATATAATCGATAGTTTCGCTGTTTAAATCGGATTCCAAAATCTCAGGATAACGACTTTTGGTTTCCGATACGATGTTTTTAAACCCCAATAATGTAAGGTTTGAATTGATAAATGTATTTTGCCCTGCCAACATAATTGGATCATTCCAAATCAGGTAAGCTACCGTACCGGAAAAAAAGTTGAGAATTTTTTTGAAGTCTTCGTCTATTTTAGTTACTAATTTTTCACTTTGGTTTTTTGTTGAAGTAAGCTCCCCTATATCTGAAATCATGTCCAAGGCTTCAGTTAAATTATTTACATCACTTGTATAAGTTGGATAAAGTTTTTGTAGTTGTAAAACATCTTTTTTGTTGTTTTCCTCTTTGTTACAAATTATTAAATCAGGTTTTAATAATTTTATATTTTCAAAGTCCAAATCTTTTGTGCCACCAATTATTTTTACGTTTTTGCGCAATTCTTTTGGATGTGTACAAAATCGTGTAATGCCAATCATGGATTTTTCGCAACCCAAATAATGCAATAATTCGGACTGAGAAGGAACAAGAGAAATTATTCTTGTTGGAGTAGAATTTAAAACAACATCATGCCCTATTTGGTCACGAATATTCATTGTTAGTGTAGAGCGTCTATGAGATCATATTTTGTTATGATATGTGTATTTCCCTTGGCATCATTTACTAAAACAGCAGAAGTATTTTTGTCAATCTGTTTGCTTATATCTTCTACACTGTCGTTTGAATTTACAAAAGGAAACGAATCTTGCATTACTTCTTTTACTTGGTTTTTTCTAACAGCAGGATTCTCTACCAATTGAGCAAATAAATAATGATCGGATAAAGAGCCTACAAATTTGCCGTTGGACATTACAGGTATTTGAGAAATGTCAAACTGTTTCATTTTAAGAATGGCATCTTCTAAATGAGCATCGGCATCCACAGTCACTAATGACTGATCTTTATGATTTTTGATTAAGTCAAGTGCATTTTGCTCTCGGTCTAAAAATCCTCTATCCTTCATCCAATCGTCGTTAAAGATCTTTCCAACGTATCTACTTCCATGGTCGTGGAATAGAACCACTACAACATCACCTTCTTTAAATCGATGTTTCATTTGAAGAACACCTGCCATTGCAGCACCAGCAGAGTTTCCTACGAATATTCCTTCTTTACGAGCCAAATGTCGTGTGTAAATTGCTGCGTCCTTATCGGTTACTTTTTCGAAATGGTCAATAATATCAAAATTTACATTTTTAGGTAATATATCTTCACCAATTCCTTCGGTTACATATGGATAAATTTCATTTTCATCAAATACACCCGTTTCATGGTATTTTTTAAAGACTGAACCATAAGTATCAATTCCTAAAATCTCAATATCTGGGTTTTTCTCTTTTAAATATTTTCCAACTCCAGAAATAGTTCCGCCGGTACCAACACCTACTACAAAGTGAGTTATTTTACCTTCAGTTTGTTCCCATATTTCAGGACCTGTGCTCAAATAATGCGCTTTGGTATTGCTTTTATTATCATACTGATTTACATAAAAACTATTTGGAATTTCCGTGGCCAATCGTTTTGCTACAGAATAATAGGAGCGAGGATCGTCTGGAGTAACATTTGTTGGAGTCACAATAACTTCAACACCCATTGCACGAAGAATATCCATTTTTTCTTTCGATTGCTTATCGGCCAATGTACATATCAATTTGTAACCTTTTGAAATACAAGCTAAGGCTAAACCCATACCTGTGTTTCCGCTAGTTCCTTCTATAAGTGTACCGCCGGGCTTTATCAAGCCTTCTTTTTCAGCATCTTCTAACATTTGAAGTGCCATTCGATCTTTTACAGAATTCCCAGGATTTGTGGTCTCTATTTTTGCAAGTACCAAAGCATTAACAGTATCTGCCAGTTTATTTATTTTTACTAATGGAGTGTTTCCAATAGTCTCTAAAATGTTGTTGTAATACTGCATAAAATATTTTTTGCAAATCTAGTTGCATCTATTTGTTTGGAAAGGAAAAACAAGGTTTTTATTTTTACGCTTATCAATTAAAACGAACTGCTTTAACGGGCGAAATTTTGGTTACTAAAAAAGAGGGAAAAACCAAAAACAAAACACAAAAAATGAGAGTTCCGGCATTTAATAAAAATAGGTGTTGGAAATTTATATTTACTGGAACATGATCGATATAGTACGAGCTTTGGTCTAATTTAAGCAAATGAAAATGGTCTTGTAAAAAAAGAAAACCTATGCCTAATATATTCCCCCAAAACAAACCCCAAGTAATTAGATAACTAGCCATGTACAAGAATATTTTGCGAATGCTTGCATTTTGAGACCCCATGGATTTCAATATTCCAATCATATTAATTTTTTCTAATATCAGAATAAGTAGAGCGGAAATCATATTGATTCCGCAGACTATAATCATAAGTACAATTATCACAATTACATTCATGTCTTGCAATTCTAGCCAACCAAAAATTTCAGGATATTGTTTTACAATGGAAATAGTATTCAATTCGGGTGGAATGTATTTGTAAAGAAATTCATCCATTCGAAATAAATCTTCGTAACGGTGAAGCAAAACTTCAAAACCACTGACTTCATCACTTTGCCAACCGTTTATTTTTTGGATGTGTTTTAAATCAACAAGAATATAAGCTTTGTCGAATTGTTCCATACCAGTATGGTAAATACCTATAATAGTCAACTTTCGAGCCCGTGATTTTCCATCTTGAATGAAGTAGATTATAAATTTATCCTGAAGTTTTAAGTTCAGTTTTTGAGCAATGGTTTTCGAAATTATTGTTTCATTGGACTTACTAGAATCACTTAAATTTAAAGCAGACCCCTCTACCATGTTATGAGAAAAAAACTCCCAGTCAAAATCCGTACTAATTCCTTTGGCAATTACTCCATATATTTCATTGTCGGCCTTTACAATCCCCTCTTTGATCCCGAAAATTTGAATATTACGGACTTCGGGTAAAGTATCCATATTTGGATAAAAGGCTTGGTTTTTTTTTATTGGTCTAAAATCGAGCGGATTATCAAAATTAAATTCGGTGATCGAAATATGAGATCCGAATCCAACAACTCGGGATTGAATTTCACGTTGAAACCCAGTAACTGTACTCACAGCAACAATCATAATTGCTAAACCAAGGCAAATCCCCAGTATTGCAATATTGAGAATAATGCGCGTACCTCTATTAATCGAACCATTTTCCGACCGAGTATTAATAATCTTGTGCGCTATGAACAATTCGTGGTTCAAGAAACTGAGTACTTTGTCTGCAAAAGAAAGTAAAAAGGTCTAAAATTTGGTCGTTACACCTTATGCGGTATCAATTTTTTTTTGTTTTCCTTTTATTAACCCAAATAATTCCATTGTTTGGGCAAAAAATAGTGCACTATAAAACGGATAAAACTATAATTTGTGGAGCTGCCCAATTTGCTGAATATCAAGTTCTTTTGGAGGAATTGAGAGTAGCTGTTGTGGCCAATCAAACCACTAAAATTGGGAAAGAACATTTGGTGGATTTTTTATTGGAAAATGGTGTAAATGTAATAAAAGTTTTTGCTCCAGAACATGGTTTTAGGGGGAAAGCTGATGCTGGGGCGACTATAAAAGATAGCAGAGATGCTAAAACTGGCCTAAAAATAACTTCTCTCTATGGAAAAAACAAAAAACCGAGCTATGATCATTTGGCAGATGTTGATGTTGTTATTTTCGATATTCAGGATGTAGGAGTTAGGTTTTATACCTATATATCTACTATGCATTATGTAATGCAAGCCTGTGCAGAAATGGAAAAAATAATGATTGTTTTGGATCGTCCAAACCCAAATGGATTTTATGTTGACGGACCGGTTCTCGATTTAAAATTCCAAAGTTTTGTGGGTATGCACCAAGTTCCTTTAGTTCATGGGATGACAATTGGTGAGTATGCACAAATGGTAAATGGGGAAGGATGGCTAGGGGAAGATTTGAAGTGTGACTTGACGGTTGTTCCATGTCTTAATTATGATCATTACGATTATTACAAATTGCCCGTAAAACCATCCCCGAATTTACCCAATATGGCTTCTATATTTCTGTATCCGTCCCTTGGTTTTTTTGAAGGAACTGTAGTAAGTGTTGGACGTGGAACTGATTTTCCATTTCAAGTTGTTGGTCATTATGCAGTTAAAGGTTTTGAATTCAGTTACACACCAATGTCAAATGAGGGTGCTCATTATCCTAAACTGCAAGGCAAAGAGTGTAAAGGCTATGATCTCAGAAAATATGGTGTAGAAAGCACGCCATTTGAAAATAAAATTAACTTAACTTGGATAATAGAAATGTATGGGCAATTGAAAGATTTAGAGACTCCGTTCTTTTTAGAAAACAATTTTTTAAGTAAGCTTGCCGGGACTGACAAACTCAAAAATCAAATAATAGATGGAATGTCTGCAGAAGAAATTCGAGCTAGTTGGAAAGCAGATTTGGATACATTTAAACCAATAAGAAAAAAGTATTTAATATATAGGGATTTCGAATAAGATTAAATAGATCTAAGTTCCAAAGCTTATTTATTACAAATATTTTAAATGGACCAGATACATCAATTGACTTTTCTGAGTTTTTAACACTATCGACATGAAGAATACACTTCCTAAATTCTGCCGCCATTTATTTTCAAGAAAGTGGAATCAGATTGAACAATTAATTTGAAATTATTTGCCGCCTAACTTAGTGAAAGAAGAAGATTGGGGAATTAATAATAGGGTAAGGTAAGCTTCCTTATTATGTCTGAACTTATCCCCTGATTTAGGTCTCTTTTTCAACGACTCTATTTCTTACTTTTGTTCACCTAAAAAAAATCCGTTGATGGAGAAAATTCAATGGAGTATTGGAATACGAATACAAAAGATGGAAGTAAAAGAAAAGTTAGTATCCCGGCTAAAAGACCTTTTAAAAAAGCACGATTTTGAGGCAGCAAAAGTTGAAATTGATAAAACAGTTGACGAATACAGGCTTTATGTAGAAGAAGAAAGGAGATTAAAACTTGCTGTGTTTGTGGCAGATGGAGATAAGCCCGAATTTTTTGAAATGCCAGTGGATGAGTTCGACAAAGCATTTGAAGAATATAGACTTCGCTACAAGGCAATTATAAAAAGCATAAGGGAAGACAAGATAAAGTCCGAAGAAAAGAACAATGAAAAAAAGTTAGAATTAATAGCTGAACTTCATAGTGTAATTGAAAACGAAGACGTTATTTCTAAAGCTTTTAATTCGTTTAATTCCATTCAAGAAAAATGGAAGACCATTGGAAACGTACCCAACACTAAGTTTAGAGAAGTACAAAACGAATATCGGAAAAAAATTGAAGAGTTCTATTATCACATTAATATTTATAAAGAATTAAAAGCAAACGATTTAAAAAAGAATTTAGAATCGAAGCAAGAACTAATTACCCGAATGACCAAATTGGTGGAGGAAACCAACATAAAAGAAATAGAGAAATTACATAAAGCCATTCATGATGAATGGGATGATATTGGACCAACTTTTAAAGAAAACTGGGAAGCATTAAGGGATAACTTTTACGAGTTATCGCATAAACTTAGTGATAAAGTAAAAGGACATTATCAAGACATAAAAGAGCGACAAAAAAACAACTTAAAAATTAAACTTGCTTTGTTAGATCGGGTTAAGGAGTTTTTAGGAGAAGAACTAAAGTCGAGCAACGAATGGAATAAGGCGACCGATAAAATAAAAGAATGGCAAGGCGAATGGAAAACAATTGGATTTGCGCCTAAAAAACAAAACGATGCCGTTTGGAAAGAATTCAGAGAATCCGTAAACATTTTTTTTGAGAATAAAAGCGCTTTTTTTAAAGACATTAAAAACGAGCAACATAATTTTAAAGAAGCAAAAGAAAAGCTAATTGAGAAAATGAGTGAGCTGACCGATGTGGATGTAAGTGATGAAACATTTGATTGGAAGGAGAGAACGCAATTAGTAATAAACCTTCAGAAAAAATGGAAGGATATTGGAGCTGCTGCCAGAAATGACGAACAAAAACTTTGGAAAAAATTTAGAGCGACCTGCGATGGGTTTTTTAATTCAAAAGACGACTTTTTTAAAGGAAAAGACCAAAGACAGAAAGATAACTTGAAAGCTAAAAAAGCTTTAATAGAAAAGTTGAAAAAATGGAAAGCTTCCAAAGATGAAGAAAAAGATTTGGCTGCTTTGGATGCTATAAGTGAAGAATGGACAAAAACAGGTTTTGTTCCAAAAACAGATATCGATAAAACGAGTAAAGATTTTTCTGATGTCATGAACAAGGCTTACGGACAGATGAACATAGACGAGGCAAAACAAATTAAGCTTTCGTATGGTGGTAAAATAAAACAGCTTTTGACTCAAAAAGACGCATTGAGAGCTCTTGAATCAGAAAAGCGAAGCATAAGAGAGAGAAAGACCAAGTTGAACGATCAAAAAGTACAGTTGGAAACCAACTTAGCTTTTTTCTCCAGTTCAAAAGGCGATAACCCAATGCTGAAAGATGCAAAAGGGAAAATTGATTCTACCATTAAAATTATGGAAGAATTGGATTTGAAAACTAAGTTCTTGAATGTGGAAATGAACCGCATTAAAAAAGAACAATTGGATACTCAAAAAGAAGAAAGCACGACAGAAGGATAAGAATGGATATAGAGACAGAAAATGCAGTTTTAACTGCAAACAAAGCCATTGGAGGTGTAGATAAAGAAGTAATGAAAAAAGCTTTTGATTTGATGTGCACTGCAAGGGCAATGAGCGATAAGTTTGAAGAAAACGCAAAGGTCACCTCTAAATATGTTCATGCTTGCTCTAACGGGCATGAAGCTGTACAACTTGCATTGGCTTTACAACTTATTCCCGAGGACTTTGTAGCACCATATTACCGCGACGATTCTATTTTACTTGGAATTGGAATGCGTCCGTATGATCTTATTCTGCAGTTGTTTGCAAAAAAAGAAGACCCTTTTTCTGGTGGTAGATTATATTATTCGCATCCTAGTTTAAACCGAGAGGACATGCCAAAGATTCCGAATCAAACTTCGGCTACAGGTATGCAAACTATTCCAATCACAGGCGTTGCCATGGGCATGCAATACAAAGAAAAAATGGGATTGGTTACGGTAAATGAAAAAAATGCTCCTATAGCAGTTTGTTCTATTGGTGATGCTGCGACTACCGAAGGTGAATATTCTGAGGCATTACAAATGGCCGCTTTAGGGCAGTTTCCAGTTTTGTATTTTGTACAAGATAACGAATGGGATATTTCGGCAAGCGCCGATGAAATTCGTGCTCAAGATCCTGCCGAATTTGCTGCGGGATTTAAAGGAATTGAAGTTCGAACTATTAACGGAAGTGATTTTTTAGAATCCTACGTTGTACTTCAAGAAATAATAATAACCATGCGAAAAGAACGCCGACCTTTTCTTTTACATGCTAAAGTTCCGTTACTGGGCCATCATACTTCTGGAGTGAGAAGAGAATGGTACCGCGAAGATTTAGAAGAACATAAAACCCGTGATCCTTATCCAATTTTATGGAAACAGATGTTAGAGGCTGGGTTTTCTGAAGAAGAATTGGTTAAAACCCAAACCGAAGCTAGAGCTTTGGTCGATGTTGATTACGAAAAAGCTTTGGCCGCAGAAGATCCAAAACCAGAAGATTTATTTGATCACGATTTTGCACCAACTCCAATAACAGAAGAAAAAGGTGAACGAGAACCTGCTGGAAAAGAACCAACAGTAATGGTCGATTCTGCATTATTTGCGATTCAGGAAATAATGGAAATGGACAAAACTTGTTTGCTTTATGGACAAGATGTTGGTCATAGATTGGGTGGAGTTTTTAGAGAAGCTGCTACCTTGGCTCAAAAATTTGGAAAAGAGAGAGTTTTTAATACTCCAATTCAAGAAGCATTTATTATTGGAAGCACTGTAGGAATGTCAGCAGTTGGTCTAAAGCCAATTGTTGAAGTTCAGTTTGCGGATTATATCTGGCCTGGGCTCAATCAATTGTTTACCGAAGTTAGTCGCTCTTATTATCTTTCCAATGGAAAATGGCCAGTTAGTACTATTATTCGGGTTCCCATTGGAGCTTATGGAAGTGGTGGACCATATCACTCAAGTTCTATAGAATCAATATTAGCAAGTATTAGGGGAATAAAAGTAGCGTATCCAAGTACGGGTGCAGATTTAAAAGGATTGATGAAGTCGGCTTATTATGACCCAAATCCAGTGGTTATGTTGGAACATAAAGGTTTGTATTGGTCCAAGATAAAAGGAACAGAAGAGGCTAAAACAATTGAGCCGGATGCTGACTATGTTATTCCGTTTGGAAAAGGTAGGATTGCATTGGAAGCAGATGAATTTAAAATAGAAAAAGGAGAGTCTATTTCTGTAATTACCTATGGAATGGGAGTTTACTGGGCTAAAAATGCTGCTAAAAAATTCAAAGGCCAAGTGGAGGTCATTGATTTACGAACTATCTATCCTATGGATGAAGAGTTGGTATACGAAAGTGTAAGGCGACACAATAAATGTTTGGTGGTAACTGAAGAGCCTTTACAAAATTCATTTGCTATGGCTATTGTAGGACAAATTCAAAATGAATGTTTTCAAGAATTAGATGCACCAGTAATGGCAATTGGTTCTGAGAATATGCCTGCTATCCCACTTAATTCTATTCTAGAATTCACCATGATTCCCAATGCAGATAAAGTAGGCGTGAAGATGGCAGAACTGCTAGACTATTAAGCTTTTTACAATAAAGCTATTATAACTTTAGCTGGAGAGATCCTTACTAATTTGAGATTAATTCTGATATCCATATTGCTCTTAAACGCTCCCTCATTTTTGAATGCCCAATGGGTTCGAGATGATGACACTTCCAAGGTGTATTTAACCAGCGGAATTTACATGACGGAAACTGATTTTTTAACCAATTCACCAAGTTATAATTGGTTGAGTTCAGATCCTGAAAATTGGGTTTACAAAGATTCATTGCATCGAAAAAGTATTTTATTAGAAGTAAGGGCAAATCCTGAAATTGAAAAGAACCTAAGCATTAGAGAGCGATTTATTTTTGTAGCTAATGACAGCGGAAAAAAGGTGATTGAAAAAATGGGTGTATGGGGAATTTGCGTTAACGGATTTCCTTATAGGTACGTGGATAGATCGAAAAAGGAAAATTTTATTATGATTCATATTTCAGGTATAATTTCTTATTTGAGCTACACTACCATTTATGAAGACCCTTTTTATTGGTCGGTACGGCACACTGAATTGGATGAGCAATACCAAAATGAAGTAGTGGATTTAGTAGTGGATTTTGAAAAACCTGCTTTGTATAGCAATACACGCAAAAATTTAGAAAAAGTTATTGCCCGCGATTCAGTCTTAAATATAGAATACTTAAAAGAGAAAAAGAAATCCAAATTAATTTATGAATACGTTATAAGGTACAATCGAAAACATCCGCTGACATTCATGGAACCAAAAAAAGAGGAGTAGAACTTATTTTATTGCATAAGATGTAAATGTTCCTGTAGCAAGGGCAACAACACCTTTTTTATTCGAAATTTCACCTTGAACAATCAACAACTTTTTTCCTTTTCGAATTACATTTCCATTTCCAATTAAATCATCTCCCACAAATGCCGGACTCAAATAATTTATTTTAAACTCGACAGTTGCAACTCGTTTTCCATCACTTGCAACAGCGCTTAATGCCGCCGCTCCGATTACACCGTCCATCATTCCAGCAAGTACACCGCCATGAGCAATATTGCTTAAAGCTTGGTGATGTTTTTTTACGGTCATTTTATATGCTATTTGGCCAGGACTTAATACTTCAAAATCCATGTCCATCCATTTTCCGTAAAGGTTATTTTCGTTGTAATCTTCAATTATTTCAGTCATGGATTGCGAAGGTAACTCTAACCTTGATTAGTTTTGGATCGTGATAGAAAAACTAAAAAAAATCTTTCAAAAAGATGTTTGGCATCTTGCGGATAAACTAGGTGGGCTTCCACGTCTAGGGATAAGGATAGTTCAAATAGGTTACTTGGCGAGTAGAGATTACGTCTCAGATAAGTGTGCGGTTCGGGCTTCGGCCCTAACCTTTTATTCTGTTTTGTCTCTAGTTCCAGTTTTAGCTTTACTTTTTGGAATAGCCAAGGGTTTTGGTTTTGAAGAAAAAATGAAGAACAGAATCCTTGAATCTACGGATCAAAACCGAGATTTATTTGTTCAAATGTTTTCGTTTGCTGAAAACACACTTCATTCTGCTAAAGGTGGTATTATTGCTGGGATTGGTATTTTACTATTACTGTATACAGTAATTAAAACGATTTCGCTTGTTGAAGATACATTTAATGATATATGGGATGTTAAGCAAGCAAGAACTATACTTAGAAAGTTTACCGATTATTTGTCTATAACATTGCTGGCACCTCTTCTTTTGGTGTTTTCTGGAAGTGCTGCGGTGTTTTTAAGTTCTAATATTGAGGAAGTTGCTGATAAAATGGGAATTCTATCTCTAGTCGGCCCGCTGTTATCTTTCTTTTTAAATCTATTTCCTTACGTATTGATTTGGTTGCTTTTTTTATCTATTTATATGATAATGCCCAACAGAAATGTAAAGTTTAAAAGTGCCATGATTGCCGCAATTGTGGCGGGTAGCATTTACCAAGTGGTAAGCTGGGCATACATTGTGTTTCAGGTTGGAGTTTCAAAATACAATGGCATTTATGGGAGTTTTGCCGCGTTGCCGTTGTTTTTAATTTGGCTTCAAACGAGTTGGGCAATTGTGTTATTTGGTGCTGAGTTATCCTATGTAATTCAAAACATTGAAGAGTTGGCTTTAACCTTTAAAAAAGGAAAGATCTCTCCATTTCAAAAATTAAAATTCAGCATTAAAGTTTTAAAAACTTTATTGAGTCATGGTCCTGATGAACAACCGCTCAGGACATCGCTTCAAATTTCAGATGAAACTAGAATCAGTCCGGATCGAGTAGAAGATGTTTTATTTGAATTGGAAAAGAACAATTTGGTAATTAAGGTAGAGAGAGAAACGGAAAAATATTTTCAATCTGCCAGAGATTCGAAAGAGCTTAACGTGGTATATGTTATTGAAAATCTTCTAGGCAAAGATGAATCGCCCATTGAAAAAGATGAAATAGACCAATGGCTAGAACAACTGAAGAATGATATGCACTCAAGTAAAGGAAATGTGTATTTGAGGGGTTAAGAACTAACCTTTTTTCTTCAGAACTGGTTCTACTTTTTTCAATGTGATAAAACCAATTCCATGAAAAAATAACATAACAA
>TARA_B110000037_G_scaffold126132_1_pt1 | contig 14226 bp, 13 predicted proteins | sample TARA_B110000037 | Tara Oceans TARA_B110000037 (sample SAMEA4397196) | marine metagenome | biome: Polar Biome; feature: [MIX] marine epipelagic wind mixed layer (ENVO:01000061); material: water (ENVO:00002006), including particulate matter (ENVO:01000060) such as... | depth 10-100 m
TAAGAAAGATGATGTAGGTGCTGGAACTTGGAATGATGACGGTATTGTTGTAGCTTTAGATGCATATGGTCCTATTACAGATAATGCTGGTGGCATTGCTGAAATGGCTGGCATGCCTCAAAGCGTTAGAAATATTACAGACCCATTAGATGCTGTTGGTAATACAACAAAAGCTGTGACTAAGGGTTATGCAATTGGCTCTGCTGGCTTAGCATCATTAGTATTATTTGCTGACTACACACATAAATTAGATGCTGCAGGCATTGGAACAAATTTTGACTTAAGTAATCCGAATGTGATTATCGGTTTAATTATTGGAGGCTTGATACCATATTTATTCGCAGCTATGGCAATGGAAGCTGTAGGAAGAGCAGCTACTGCTGTAGTTGAGGAAGTAAGACGTCAATTTAAAACTATTAAAGGGATAATGACAGGAAAAGGTAAGCCAGATTACGCGAAGGCAGTAGATTTACTTACAACCTCGGCAATAAAAGAAATGGTCGTGCCTTCACTTCTACCTGTGGTAGTTCCTGTATTAGTTGGTCTATCTCCTCTTGGTGCACAAGGTCTTGGTGGTATGCTAATGGGCACAATTATCACCGGATTATTTGTTGCAATCTCAATGTGTACTGGTGGTGGTGCTTGGGATAATGCAAAAAAACATATTGAAGATGGAAATCATGGTGGAAAAGGTTCGGAAGCGCATAAAGCATCTGTTACTGGAGATACCGTAGGAGATCCATATAAAGATACTGCTGGTCCTGCAATTAACCCACTAATTAAGATTATTAACATAGTGGCGCTATTAATTGTACCGTTACTAGGCTAATTAATAATTAAGCTCTTAAAAAAACCTGCCATTAGGCAGGTTTTTTTTAAATTAAATTTTTTTTCCAGTTAACTTAAAAAATGCTTGCTGATATTTTTCACTTGTTTTTTGAATAACATCATCAGGTAAAGCTGGTGGGGGTGGAGACTTATTCCAACTACTTAATTCAAGCCAATCTCTCACATATTGTTTATCGAAACTTGGCGGTGAAATTCCTAATTGATACGAATCTTTTGGCCAAAATCTTGATGAATCAGGCGTAAGAATTTCATCAATAATATGAATTTTACCTAAATTATCCAATCCAAATTCAAATTTAGTATCTGCAATAATTATTCCCTTATTGTATGCAAACTCATAGGCTTTTTTATATAGATCTAAACTTAGTACTTTTAATTGGCTAGTTAACTCCTTCCCAATTAAATTTTCACATTCTTTTAGTGAGATATTTTCATCTTGATTACCAATTTCAGCCTTGCTGGAAGGTGTAAAAATAGGACTAGAAAGCTCTTCTGCTAATTTAAGCCCCATAGGTAAATCAATACCACAAATTGAATTACTTAATTCGTATTCTTTCCAACCACTTCCAATAATATACCCACGAATAATTACCTCAATTGGAATAGGTTTTAGTTTCTTTGCAATAATGGAGCGATTGATAATTTGATCTGATTCATTTTTATTTACAAAATCAAGAGGATTTTTATTTGTTAAGTGATTTGGTATAAGAGAACTAAACTTTTTAAACCAAAAATTAGCCATTTTAGTTAAAACTTCACCCTTAAAAGGTATGGGCTCAGACATGACAACATCAAATGCAGATAAACGATCCGTAGTTACAATCAATATATTCTCATCATCAATATCATAAATATCTCTAACCTTTCCTTGATTTAATAGCTTAAGACTTGAAAGAGAAGTTTGAGTTAAATTAGTCATTTTGATCTTTTCTCTAATATCTCTATGGCAGGTAATTTCTTTCCCTCCACGAATTCTAAGAAAGCCCCGCCAGCTGTTGAGACATATGAAATATTTTTCTCCATACCAAAAGCCTCAATAGCAGCAATAGTATCTCCGCCACCAGCCAATGAAAAAGCAGGCGAATTTGCAACTGCATGGGCTAATAATTCAGTACCTTTAGAAAATTGTTTAAATTCAAAAACACCAATTGGTCCATTCCATAAAATAGTCTTAGCTGTTTTAATTTTTTCAGTTATTGTATTCATCGAGACTGTCCCAAGATCGAAAATCATATCATCGGGCTCTATTTCCCTAATACTTTTCATTACAGCAAGCTCATTTTCATCAAATTTTTTACCGCAAATAACATCGGTAATAATAGGTAGTGATGCACCTCGATTTTCTAGCTTTTTAATTATTGCTTTTGCTGATGGAATAAAATCTTGTTCGTATAAAGATTTCCCAATATTAAAGCCTTGAGCTTTTAAAAAAGTATTCGCTATACCTCCGCCTAAAATCAATTGATCTACTCGATCAGACAAAGTATCTAATATACTAAGTTTTGTAGATACCTTACTTCCACCTACTATTGCGAGCATTGGTACCTTAGGCTTTAAAAGAACTTTGTTAAGAGCTTCTAATTCACTTAAAAATAATTTTCCTGCACAAACCTGATTGCAATATTCCGCGACCCCATAAGTTGAAGCCTGTTTTCTATGTGCTGTTCCAAATGCATCCATTACAAAAATATCAGCTAAAGCAGCATATTGTTTAGACAAAATTGGATCATTTTCTTTTTCACCAATATTAAATCTACAGTTTTCAAGAACTACTAAACTTCCAGAATCTAAATTAATAACCTCAGAAGTCCAATTCTTAATTAATGGAACCGTTTGATTCAAATGCTTACTTAAATACTTGGCAACTGGCTCCAGCGAATCTTCACTTGAAAAATGTCCTTCATCTGGTCTACCAAGATGAGAAGTCACCATTACTTTTGCGCCCTCTTTCATGGCATATAAAATAGTTGGGAGTGATGCTTGGATTCTATTTTCTGAAGAAATTGTTCCAGACCGTATCGGAACATTTAGGTCGGCCCTTATTAAAACCTTTTTATCTTTTAAGTCAAAATCACTTATGCGATTCATATTCAAGATGTTTTATTTTGCATTCATCATAGCGACGGCTGTATCTAGCATACGACAGCTAAATCCCCATTCGTTATCATACCAAGCAAACACTTTGACTAAATCCCCATCCATACTTACTTTTGTGAGAGTCGAATCGAAGTAGCTTGAAGCTGTTGTATGATTAAAATCAACAGATACTAAAGGTTCGTCATTACAGACTAATATATCTTTGAGAGCTCCTTGTGATGCATCTGACATTATTTTATTTACTTCTTCTTTAGAGGTTTTTTTTGATGGAATAAATGTAAGGTCTACTAAAGAAACATTATTAGTTGGTACGCGTATAGCAATTCCATCTAATTTTCCCATAAGCTCAGGAATTACTAATCCTATTGCAGCAGCAGCTCCTGTTTTAGAAGGAATCATTGAAGCAGCAGCAGCTCTGGCACGTCGAATATCAACATGCATATTATCTAATAATGCTTGATCATTGGTATAAGAATGAATGGTATTCATTATCCCCGACTCAATTCCAATTTTATCTTGAATAACCTTAGCAATAGGAGCAAGTCCATTTGTAGTACAGGATGCATTCGAAACTACCAGGTCTGTAGACTTTAAGATATTATGATTAACCCCATAAACAATTGTAGCGTCAATATCTTTTTCGCCTGGCGCTGAAATTAGCACTTTTTTTGCTCCTTGATCTATATGGAAATAACTAGAAGACTTTCCTCTAAAGGCTCCGGTGCATTCAAAAACAACATCAACCTTATAATCTTTCCAGTTTAGCTCTTCAGGTTTTCTTGTGTTGAGATATTTAATTTTATCGCCATTAATTATAAAATGATTACTTGTAGTTTCAACTTTACCTTCGAATCGACCATGAGCTGTATCATATTTTATAAGATGTGCATGACTTTTAATATCTCCTCGACTACAATTAATAGCTACTATCTTAACGTCTGTTCTTTTCGATTCGTATATTGCTCTCAGCACTAACCTACCGATTCTTCCAAACCCAGATATAGCAATATTTATAGTCATTAAACTTCCTCGCAAAAATTAAGGCACCTTTAAAGATGCCCTAATTAAATCAATATAATAATTTAAAATTAGTCCTTAAGTAATGCAAAAATGGATTAAGATTAAATTAATAAGGCCTTATTCCAAACACTAAATAATTGATTTTACTGTTTTAACTACATTCTCAACAGTAAACCCAAAATGTTTAAATAAATCACCGCCCGGAGCTGACTCACCGTAAGTATTAATTCCTATAGATGCGCCATCTAAACCAACATATTTTCTCCAAAAATCTGTTACGCCAGCTTCAATAGATATTCTTTTGACTCCATGTGTAAGAACACTATCTTGATATTTTTTCTCTTGACGATCAAAAGCATGGGTACATGGCATAGATACAACTCTAGCATTTACACCACTTTCTTTAAGAGCTGCTTTTGAATCCATAGCTAAGCCTACTTCAGATCCTGTTGCAATTATTATAATATCAGCCTTGCCATCAGAGTCTGATAAAACATAGCCACCTTTTCGAATATCCCTTATCTGTGCATCTGTTCTAGTAATAAAACTTGTACCTTGACGACTTAATACCAAACTTGTTGGATTTTCTAGATTTTCCACAGCCGCAACCCAGGCAGTTGAAACCTCTGTTGCATCGCAAGGTCGCCATACTTCCATTCTTGGAATATAACGAAGTCCCGAAGTTGTTTCTATTGGTTGATGGGTTGGTCCATCTTCACCCTGTCCAATTGAGTCATGGGTTAAAACATAAACTACTCTTTGTTTCATTAACGCAGCCATCCTCATACCATTTCGCATATAATCAGTAAACATATGAAAAGTTCCGCCGAAAGGTAAAATACCTCCATGGAGGGCCATTCCGTTCATGATCGCAGCCATACCAAATTCTCGAACACCATAAGAAATATAGTTTCCTGGTTTCTTACCGTTGACATGTTCAAAGCTTGGGCAACTTGTTAAATTGGATCCTGTTAGATCTGCTGAGCCACCAACAAATTCTGGTAAAAATTCTGCCAAAGAAGTAATAGCATTTTGAGAAGCCTTTCTTGTTGCTAATTTCTCAGCTTTAGTATTTGCATCTTTAATTAAGGTTTCAGAAATTGTCTTCCAATTAGCTGGAAGCTCATTTGACATTCTTCTATTTAACTCCGAAGCTAAATCTGGAAACTCTTTAGAATAAGCATCAAATCTAGTTTTCCATTCAGCCTCTCTAGCTTCTCCTTTGTCTGTTTGATTCCAACCATCATAGACATCCTGAGGAATAACAAAAGGAGGATGATCCCATCCTATTTCTTTTCGGACTAAGGCAACTTCATCTTCACCAAGGGCTGCACCATGACAATCATGTGAGCCAGATTTATTTGGTGAACCTTTACCAATAATAGTTTTACAACAAATCATAGTAGGCTTATCTGTCGTTGTCTTCGCTTCCTGAATAGCTTTTTCAATAGCTTCAGGATCATGGCCATCAACATCTCTTATTGCATGCCATCCATAAGATTCGAATCTTTTTGCAGTATCATCGGTGTACCACCCTTCGATATGTCCATCAATAGAAATACCATTGTCATCCCAAAAAGCTATTAATTTTCCGAGCCCCCAAGTACCTGCAAGCGCACATGCTTCATGAGATACACCTTCCATTAAACAACCATCACCTAAAAAAGCATAAGTATAATGATCAACAATATCGTGCCCTGGCTTATTAAACTCATTGGCAAGAAGCTTTTCTGCCATTGCGAAACCTACTGCATTACTTATACCTTGTCCTAATGGGCCAGTTGTTGTTTCAACACCAGGTGCATAACCGTATTCTGGATGACCTGCACATTTAGAATGTAATTGTCTAAAGCTTTCAATCTCTTTCATTGGAAGATCGTAGCCAGTTAAATGGAGGAGTGAGTAAATTAACATTGACCCGTGACCGTTTGAAAGAATAAATCGATCGCGGTTAGGCCAATCAGGATTAGTTGGATTATGGCTTAAATGATGATTCCAAAGTACTTCTCCAATCTCAGCCATACCCATAGGAGCGCCTGGATGGCCAGATTTTGCTTTTTGAACTGCGTCCATGGATAGTGCTCGAATTGCATTTGCTAAATCTTGTCTTGTAGCCATTATTATTATCTCCTTATTAATTTCTTCACTCAGCCAAACAGGCTTTTTGTTTATTTTTTAATTTAATCTAGAATTATTCACTAAAGTAGGCATTCAATCAAGATGTCTGGTGGTTAATTCTATTTGACTTCTTTCCATTTTAATGAACAGCCAATGCTAGAAAATTGAGTTTTTGGCCCTGTTTGCATTTCGGAAACCATCTTCATAGCTTCATATAAGTCTCTTTTATTTTCAAGAGGTGGGTTATCAGCCCTTCCAGTTGAGTCAAATCTACCACGATATTGCAAACTTAATTCTCTATTAAAACCAAAAAAATCTGGTGTACAAATTGCATCGTAAGACTTAGCAACAGACTGAGACTCATCAAAAACATAAGGGAAGCTGAAATTATGTAAAACTGATAATTTCTTCATTTTCTCAAATGAGTCTTCAGGATAATTTTCAACGTCATTGCTAGAAATTGCAATTGAATTAATGCCATATTTATTCAATTCTAATAAATCATTAACTAAACGAGGAAGGATAGCTTTTACATAAGGGCAATGATTACAAATAAACATTATTAAAAGGCCATTTTTACCTTTAGCTTTATCAAGAGTCCATGATTTATCGTCAACACCCAATAAATTAAATGATTTTGCCTTCCATCCAAAATTACATAATGGCGTGTTTAAACTAACCAAATTTTTTCTCCATTCTGTATCATTAAACTTAATATTAATAAATTATTATAAAATCTATGAATAGATTTTACCATTCAAAATCCATAAGTATTAATGAAACCATTGTTATGGATAATTTTTCTGCCCATCATGCTTTGAAAGTAATGCGTATAAGGAGCAATGATCAATTGATTTTATTCAATGGGGATGGCCTGGATTATAAAGGAAAGGTAGTTAGTATAAGTAAGGGCCAAGTTAAAATCTTAATTAAATCAAAGAAAAATATTGATAGTGAATCAAATTTAAAAGTAATTCTTTTACAAGCAATAACCTCCAGTGACAAAATGGACTTAATTATTCAAAAAACAACCGAACTAGGAGTTAGTGAAATACAGCCAATTATATGTGAAAGAAGTATAGTAAAAATTAAAAATGACAAAATAGAAAAAAAGTTATTGCACTGGAATCAGGTATCTATTGCTGCTTGTGAGCAATGTGGACGTGCCAAAATACCAATAATTCACAAGCCGGAAAATATAACTAAATACCTTGAGAAAATAACAAAATCTGAAAAAGATATTAAAATAATATTGAGTCCTCAAGCAACAAAATCTCTAGATAATATAATTTCTAGCAGTAATATCGATCAAAATATAAAAGTTTTGATAGGACCAGAGGGTGACTTTACAGAAAAAGAGCTAAATTTTTCTCTTGGAAAAGGTTTTTTGCCCATTAAAATAGGTCCAAGAATTCTTCGTACAGAAACTGCCCCAATATCTATTTTGTCAATTCTACAATATAAATATGGAGATATTGTATAAATTACATTATTTAGCTTATAATTAACATACTATTAATTAAAAATATGTATTTTTTACATTATGAGTCCAGGTCAAATTTTACGAAAATTGCGCAAAAAACAGAATATAACGCTTACTAATTTAGCAAAATGTATAAATTTAGATCCTGGCAATTTATCTAGACTAGAGAGGGGTGAATTAAATTTAAGCTTCAATCTCCTTGAAAAATTATCTTTAACTTTAAATGTCTCTCCGTTGGTATTTTTTGATAAAAATCTTCCCAAAAACAATTTAACTAACAATACCAAAAATTTCGTTGAAAATTTTAGGCTATCCGCAAAGTTTATTAACCAGTTTAATAATAAAACTTTTGTTATTGCTATTGGAGGGGAGGTAATTAATGATAAACAATTTAAATCTATTGCTTATGATATTAATTTACTGCACTCAATGAACATAAATATTATTTTGGTTCATGGAATAAGGCCACAAATAGACAATAAATTAAAGGGGGAAACAATAAAGACTCAATTAATTAGAAATATAAGAGTAACAAAAAAAGAAATGCTAAACGATATAATTGAAGTAAATGGGGCACTTAAAACAAATATTGAAGCTATTTTTTCTTCAGGAATTTTAGATTCGCCAATGTTAGGGAGCAGTATTAAGGTCTCTAGTGGAAACTTTATTACTGCAAAGCCATTAGGGATAATTGACGGAGTAGATATGGAGTTAACAGGGCAGATTAGAAAAATAGATATAAATGCAATAACTGATAAATTAAGCAATAAAGAAATTGTGATAATCTCACCCTTGGGCTATTCACCAGTTGGGGATATATTTAATTTATCTTATGAGCAAACTGCTGCGCATATTGCACAAGCCATAAAAGCTGAAAAATTAATTTATTATATTAATGCTAATGGTATTTTAAATATACGCGGTGAATTAATACCAGAATTAACTATTTCAAAGGCCAAGCAACTAATTAAAAGTATTGAAGACCCAAAGAATGCACCTTTTATTTCTTATCATGATTTTAATATCCTTAAAAGTAGCTTGTATGCTATAAAAAATAATATTGAAAAAGTACACTTAATAAATAGAAATATTAATGGATCAGTAATAGAGGAAATATTTACAGACAAAGGATCTGGCACAGTTTTAACAGAACATTCGCTTCAAAGCATTAGGCCAGCAACAATAAAAGATATCAGCCAGATTATAAATATCATAGAGCCATTAGAAAAAGAAGGTATTCTAATTGAAAGGGCAAATAAAAACATTGGTAAAGACATTGATTCATTTTATGTTATTGAGCATGACCATAATATAATTGGCACGGTCTCTTTACATCAATACGATGAGATAATAGAAGTAGCATGCTTCGCTATTCATGAAAAATATCAAAATCTTGGCTATGGAAAAAAATTATTAGAATTTTGCGAGCAAACTGCATTAAATAGAAATATAAAGAACTTATTCATACTTACTACTCAATCAGAACATTGGTTTATTGAGAATAACTTCTCAATTGCAGACAAAGAAATTATGCCTGACAAAAGAAAAAAAACTTATACTTCAGAACGAAACTCAAAATACTTTACCAAAAGGTTATAAAAAATGACTCCAAACGAAAAATCAAAGATTCTCAGCGAAGCACTTCCTTATATTAAGCAGTTTTTTGGTAAAACAATTGTTATTAAATTTGGTGGGAATGCTATGGTCGATAAGAAACTAAAAAGCTCATTCGCTAAAGATGTTGTTCTTCTTAAATTAGTTGGTATGAACCCAGTAATCATTCATGGTGGCGGTCCGCAAATAAATGAGTCGTTGAATAAAGCAGGTAAAAAGAGTGTATTTGAGCAAGGAATCAGGGTGACTGACCAAGAAACTATGAGAATAGTATCAAGTGTTTTAAATGATATTAATAAACAAATAGTCGCACTGATCAGAGAGAATGGGGGTGATGCAAAGAGCTATATTAGTAAAGATAATAAAGGAATTATTAAAGCTAAAAAAATACAAGTAAAACAAAGGGCAGTAGATCTTGGCTATGTAGGAGAAATAGTAAGTGTCGATACATCATTCATGAAAAATCTTACAGATGAAGCAGTCATTCCAATAATTACTTCAATTGGGATTGGAAATGACAACAAAATTTACAACATAAATGCAGACGTTGTGGCTTCAAAATTTTCAGAGGTTTTAAAAGCAGAAAAACTAGTTCTAATGACAAATACAAAAGGTGTTTTAGATAGAAAAAAAAATCTAATTACAGGGCTAATTCCAAAAGAAATTAAAAGACTAATAGATGATGGAACCATATCTGAAGGTATGTTGCCTAAAATAAACTCTGCAGTTCATGCTGCTAAGCATAAAGTTAATGCGGTACATATTATCGATGGTAGAGTTGAACATGCATTATTACTAGAAATATTGACAGATCAAGGTGTAGGAACGTTAATCAAGGATCAATAATTTGGAACCTACTTGGATTTTTGATCTCGATAATACATTACATGATGCAAAGAAAAAAATATTTCCCATAATTAATAAAAAAATTAATCAATACATCAGTACAGCAGTAAAAATAAACTATACAGAAGCAGATAAATTGAGGCAAAAATATTGGAAAAAGTACGGCGCCACACTTGAAGGGTTAATAAAGCATCACAATATAGACCCAATAGAATTCTTAGAAAAAACACATGCACTTAAAAATTTTGAAGGGTTAGTTCATCCTATGGAAGATCTAATCAAGGTATTATCTTCAATAAATGGACAGAAGATACTTTATACAAATGCACCCAGAGTTTATACAGATAAAGTACTTAAGATATGTAAAATTGAAGATTATTTTGATGAAATTTTTAGTATTGAAGATGGTAATTTTTTAGCAAAACCAAGTAAAATTTCAATGAAATTTTTTGTTAATAAATATAAAATTAAAAAAGGATACTTTGTGGATGATGTAAAAGAGAATCTTGAAACAGCCAATCAATTCGGACTATCTACTATATGGCTAACTAACGAAAGAGAAAGCCCTCCATATATTGATAAAAAAATATCTAAATTAAAAAATTTAATTACTGACTAATTTTTTTAATAGCAAAAAGTCTCTCCTGATAAACAAATTCTTTAATTTCATCCCCCGGTTTTGATGGATCTATCTCACTTTTTAATTGGTTTATTTCACTAAGAAAAAGAATTAGGAGTTTATTAAGATTATCAAATTTTTGAGCCTCTATTTCAAATGCTTTATAAAGTACCGTGATTATATTCAAAATCTCAGAAATAATATTTGGACGTCTAAAGAAATCAAGTCTATATAAACAATCTAATTTTTCCTCTGCTGTTAATGTTGAAAAATTTTTAAGATTTAGCTCTTCATCAATAATATTCCAAAATATCTTAACTGACAGACTCGATATTTTTAAGGCTTTTAATAAAAATTTTTGTTTCTCTATCCATATTTTATGAGTCTCAGGTAAATAATGTTTACCAAAGTATGATGCCAGTAGTAACATAATTAATTTAGATTCAGCCTCCAAGGATTTTGTCGATTGCTTCATGGCTAAGCCTAATCTAACAAAGTCTTCAGAAAAAGATGGAGCTCCATGGGGAAGGTCCAGAAGAACTTCATTCAAAGCGCCACAATTGCAAAGACAATCAAGCATAATTTCTGGATTTTTTCCTTGTAAACCTTTTGTAATCTCTGCCACTACTCGCTCAACTGATAGAGACTTAAGCTCACCAGTTAATACCATCGTACTCATTAATTTTAATGTTTCTGGATGAATTCTAAATTTAACATCTAATGCTGTAAATCTAGCTACCCTAAGAACCCTCAAAGGATCTTCGATAAAAGCATCGCTAACATGTCGAATAATTTTATTTTTAATATCATCTTTACCATTGAATGGATCATAGATATTTCCATTCTGATCTTCGGCTATTGCATTTATCGTAATGTCTCTTCTTCTCAGGTCTTCCTCAAGAGTTACTTCAGGTGATGTATAAAATTTAAATCCATGGTACCCCTTACCGACTTTCCTCTCTGTTCTTGCAAGTGCGTATTCTTCTTGGGTTTTAGGATGTATAAAAACAGGGAAATCTTTGCCAATAGGCTTATATCCCAACCCAACCATTTCTTTAGGAGTGCTTCCCACAACTAGATAATCCCGATCTTTTATTGGAATCCCTAATATTTTGTCCCTAACAGCGCCTCCAACTAGATAGATTTTCATATATTATTTTTTTAGTTATTTAAATATGTACTTAATTCTTTTAGGGATTGCTTAAATTTATAAGCATCATTAGCTTTTACTGTATTACTAGTCTCCATTGATCTTAAATTATCTGTTGTAATTAATTTTACTGGCGATAGCTGTAAAAATCTAACAAATAAATATGACATGCTTTTATTTAAACCAATAATGATGTTTCTCTTTTTTTCACATTTAGTTATTAACTTAATAATCTCATAAAAAGTAAATTTTCTAGGGCCTCCTATATTAAAAACCTGCTTGTAAGTTTTTTTATCGCCAAGACTTTTTATTATTATATCAACCAGATCTCCCACATGAATTGGTTGAAATTCAGATTTTGGGGATACTAAAAATATTACAGGTAAAAATCTAACCATCTTCTTAAATAAATTAATAAATTTATCTTCAGGACCAAATACAATTGAAGGTCTAAAAATTGTCCAATCATATCTTTTGAATTTTTCTTTTAAAATGATCTCTGATTTATATTTCGAATTTAAGTAATTACTCGATAGTTCTTTATTTACACCTAATGCACTTAAGTGAATAAATCTTTTTATTTTTAGTTTTAGCGCAGAATCGATTAACATAGAAATATAATCTTCATGCACCATAGAAAATTTAATTCTCCTAGATTCATGAAGTATTCCAACTAGATTAATTATCACATCCGACCCTTTAAGATCATTTGATAAGTTAGTTTTATTAGAATATTCAACTAATATTAGACTAGGATGACATCCTAATTCACCTAATTTTTTTATATTTCGAGAAAATAATCGAATTTCAAAAGGAAGTTTAACTAATTCATTTATTAGCTCAATTCCAATAAATCCAGTCCCACCAAATATAGAAATTACCTTCATTACTTCTATAAACGAAAATATCTTAAAGAAAAATAAATTATTGCAATTATTATTAAAATAGTAAATAAATAATTAATTGTAGCTTTTGCTATAGATATATATTTTTTATTTTTAGTTATAAGGTAGCAAGCAATGATTACAACTAAAAATATACATAAAATAAATATACTTAATTTAATAAATATCATTATGTAACTTCTAAATCAATATTTTCACGGCCAGTTTTCTCTTTAAGATAATCACTTGCTAAGATTGCAGTTTTCTCATTATGAAGATCTAGGTGCTCTATCGTCCATTTATTTTTTTGTTCTAGCATTAGTCTTAGTAATTTATTATTAAGCTCATGTCCTGATTTATAAGCAGTAAATTTACCTATGATAGGCATACCAATCATATATAAATCACCGATTGCATCTAAAATTTTATGTCTAACGAATTCATCTGAATACCTTAAACCTTCATCATTGATTATTTTATACTCATCTAAAACAATTGCGTTATCTAGTGATCCGCCCCTAGCCAAACCATTCGATCTTAGATATTCTACTTCCTGCATAAATCCAAATGTTCTAGCTCTACTAATATCATTTACGTATGAATCTTTAAAAAAATCTATTTCAACACGACTATTTTCTTCTTTGAAAGCTGGATGTGGAAAATCAATTGTAAAATCAACCAGAAATCCTTTATAAGGTTCAAATCTAGCAAACTTTTCCCCATCTTTAACCTGAATTACATCTTTAATTACAGCAAATTTTTTTATTTCTGATTGCTCATAGACCACTGCTGATTTTATCAAATATATAAATGAAATCGAGCTTCCGTCCATAATTGGTATTTCAGAGCCATCAACTTCGATTAGAATGTTGTCTATCCCTGAAGCAGACAAAGCAGACATTAGATGCTCAACTGTAGAAATTTTAAACTTACCATTACCAATTGTTGATGATAGACGAGTTTCTTTTATAGCTTCTGGCTCAACTTTTATTTCTATTGGGACTTTAAGATCTATCCTTTTAAATATTATCCCGCTATTTTCTTTGGCTGGGTTTAATGCGATACGAACTTTTTTACCTGAATGAAGGCCGACCCCAACTGCACTTACTTTAGTCTTTATTGATCTCTGAAAAATCATTTATTTTTTTCTTCTCATAAAAGATGGGATATCGTATTCCTCTTCTTCTGAAATTGCGACATCACCAAGACTATCTTCATCAGATGTATTAGATCCAAATACGCTTGGACTATATTCATCATTATCTTTTTGAATTTCTTGGGTTTCTTTTTCATTCTCCGCTACCTCTTCATCAGTTTTATAGATGAATTCCCTTAAAACATCACTATTATTTTGATCCAAATTATTTGTAATATTTAATTTTTCCTCATCTTTTAAATAGGCTAGCCCAGTTGCAATCATAGTAACCCTAATCTGATTACCCATTGCATCATCTATTACATTTCCAACAATTACATGTGCATTTTCTGTAGCATGTGGTTTAATAATATTCATTACCTCATGGTATTCTTTCATTTTAAAATCACT
>TARA_B110000037_G_scaffold215193_1_pt1 | contig 14226 bp, 12 predicted proteins | sample TARA_B110000037 | Tara Oceans TARA_B110000037 (sample SAMEA4397196) | marine metagenome | biome: Polar Biome; feature: [MIX] marine epipelagic wind mixed layer (ENVO:01000061); material: water (ENVO:00002006), including particulate matter (ENVO:01000060) such as... | depth 10-100 m
TGTTGTTGCATCTCGCCTACAGCGAGGAAGACCTAAAATTCAAAGCTGAGATAATTCCGCCAAGACCATCATACAAATGGGATAACTCCGTTGCGTTGCGTTGCGCGTTATTTCCCGGCTGCCCAGGTGACGGCGTTTGCGAGAATTTTTATGAAAACGGGGTCTTCGAAAGCCTCGTTGGTATGGCCGTAGGTGGTGCCGGCAACGCGGGTGCCGTGATAGTCGTTCGTCCAAATGACGGGGTATTCCTTGCCGTCTTCTTCGCTCTTGGAGGTGGCGAGGACGGTGGTTTTCGGCCAGATTTTTTCGATGATGTAGAGCTCGTCTTTGGGGGTAGTCCAGTTGGCAGGAAAATCCTTCATTACCGCATGGTCGGCGGCTTCAACTTTCACGGGATAGTTGCTCTGGTGGTCGTGGCGCAAGCTACTCACGCCGAGAAATTCACGCCAATCATCGATCTTCGCGTCGCGGTAGGTATGCATCGCGCAGTGCACGACGACTGCGGGCGCGCCGCCCTTGTGAGCTGAGGTGATTTTCCGGATGTAGTCGGCATCCGTAGTAGAGGCGAAACATTCGTTGTGGATTACGCAGTCGTAGGGTTTCGCCCATTCCGGATCGTCGTAGAGGGCGATTTTTCCCATGGTTCGCTTTCCGCCTTCGTTGACGACGGTGAACTCGGCCTTGGTGAGCTGGCCTATGCCATCCACCATCGCTGCGGACTGGAACTTGTAATCATGGCAGCAGCCGCCGGTGATGATGAGGACTTTCAGCGGTTTTTCTTCCTCTGCAATGGAAGAGGAAAGACAAAGTGCGAAGGCCGCGAAAAGGCGGAGGATTTTCGGAATCATGGGGGGAGAATAGGAGTGAGGATGATGATCGCAAGGCGTAAAGCGTAAAGCGAGGGGCGTCATCGGCAGGGACTGGAATGTCCCTGCTCCTTAGGAAATTGCGGCGTAGGCTTCGACGGAATCGCAGGTGCAGACGAGGTTGCGGTCGCCGTGGACGTTGTCGATGCGGGAGACGGATGGCCAGAACTTGTGGGTGCGGAGGTAGGGCAGTGGGAAGCCGGCCTGCTCGCGGGTGTAAGGGTGCGGCCAGTCGTTTCCGCAGAGGACGGTGCTGGTGTGCGGGGCGTTTTTCAGGACGTTGTCCTTGGCGTCCGCTTCGCCGCTGATGACGGCTTGGATCTCGCCGTGGATGGATACCATTGCATCGCAGAAGCGGTCGAGCTCGACTTTGGATTCGGATTCGGTGGGCTCGATCATCAGCGTCCCTGTCACTGGGAATGACATGGTTGGTGAGTGGAAGCCGTAGTCCATGAGGCGCTTGGCGATGTCCTCGACGCCGATGCCGGATTTTTCGGAAAGCGGGCGGCAGTCGATGATACATTCGTGGGCGACGAGTCCTGTTTTCCCGGTGTAGAGGACGGGGAAACATTTCTCCAAGCGCTTGGCGACGTAGTTTGCGTTGAGGATAGCGATTTCCGTAGCGGTCTTGAGGCCGGCGGCACCCATCATGGCGATATACATCCAGGAGATGGTGTTGATGGAGGCGCTGCCGTAGGGAGCGGAGCAGACGGCGTGGCTTTTGTCGTCCATAGCGAAATGGCCGGGAAGGAAAGGGACGAGCTGCGGGGCAACTCCGATGGGGCCGACTCCGGGGCCGCCGCCTCCGTGGGGGATGCAGAAAGTTTTGTGGAGATTGAGGTGGCAGACATCAGCTCCGATGAGGCCGGGGGAGGTGAGACCGACCTGGGCGTTCATGTTCGCGCCGTCCATGTAGACCTGGCCGCCGGCATCGTGGATGATAGCAGTGATCTCGCGGATGGTTTCTTCGAAAACGCCGTGGGTCGAGGGGTAGGTGACCATGAGGGCGGAGAGGTTTTCGCGGTGGATCTCTGTGAGGGAAATGAGATCCGCCATGTCGACATTGCCCTTTTCATCGCATTTCACGCCGACGACTTTCATCCCGCACATGACGGCGGAGGCGGGGTTGGTGCCGTGGGCGGAGACGGGGATCAGGCAGACGTGGCGGTGACCTTCGCTGCGTGATTCGTGGTAGCGCTTGATCGCGAGGAGGCCTGCGTATTCGCCCTGGGAGCCAGCGTTCGGCTGGAGGGAAACGGCGGCGAAACCGGTAATCTCAGCGAGCCAATTTTCAAGCTGGGTGAGCATTTCCGTGTAGCCGGTGGTCTGATCCTTGGGCGAGAAGGGATGAATGGAGGAAACTTCTGGCCAGCTCAGGGGGAGCATTTCCGAGGTCGCGTTCAGCTTCATGGTGCAGGAGCCGAGGGCGATCATGGATTCGTTCAGGGCGAGATCTTTAGTCTCCAAGCGCTTGATGTAGCGCAGTATTTCCGTCTCGGAGTGATAGGCATTGAACGCAGGAGCAGTGAGGAATTTCGAAGCACGGTCAAAGGAAGAGTCCCATTCGGATCCTTCTGGCTCATCCACACGGGAGACGTCGAAAAGTTTGCAAACCGACCAGATGTCTTGGGAGACTGCGGTTTCATCGAGGGAAATGCCGATATGGGTTTGGTCGATGAGGCGCAGGTTGAAACCGCTTTCCGTGGCGGCCTGGACGAGCTGCGCGGCCTTTTCCGTTTCCACGACAATGGTATCGAAGAACGCCCCGTCTTCCACAGTGAGGCCACCAGCGGCGAGTGCGGCTTTGAGTTCCCTCGACTGGCCGTGAATTTTCCTAGCGATAGACTTCAGACCTTCCGGGCCATGGTAAACGGCATACATCGAGGCCATGACGGCAAGTAGAACCTGCGCGGTGCAGATGTTCGAAGTGGCTTTGTCGCGGCGGATGTGTTGCTCGCGGGTCTGTAGTGCGAGGCGGTAGGCGGGCTGGCCTTGTGTATCGATGGAAACTCCGATCAAGCGGCCTGGCATCTTGCGTTTCAGGGAGTCTTTGCAAGACATGAACCCGGCGTGCGGCCCGCCGAAACCGAGCGGCACCCCGAAGCGCTGAGAGGAACCGACACAGATATCCGCGCCGAACTCGCCTGGCGATTTCAGAAGAGTCAGTGCCAGGAGATCGGCGGCGCAGATGGTCACCGCGCCCGCCGCTTTGGATTTCTCGAAGAAGGCGGAGAAGTCATCGATACGGCCGCGTGTGTCAGGATACTGCACGATCACCGCGAAGAGTCCCTCAGCAGATGCTGGGTCGAACGTTTCCCAATCACCTACGATGACTTCGTGGCCGAGCGGTTCGGAGCGGGTTTTCACCACATCGATGGTCTGAGGGTGGCAGCGCTCGGAAATGAAAAGGGCTTTGCCTTTCGGCTTTCCGGAAAGAGCGAGAGTGACCGCCTCGGCAGCGGCGCTGCCTTCATCGAGCAGTGAAGCGTTCGAGACATCCAGCCCGGTGAGATCCGTAACCATGGTCTGGAAGTTCAGAAGAGCCTCCAGCCGCCCCTGCGAGATTTCCGCCTGATATGGGGTGTAGGCCGTGTACCAGCCGGGATTTTCTAGGATATTCCGGAGGATCACTCCCGGCGTCAGTGTCCCGTAGTAGCCTTGGCCGATAAAACTTTTCAGCACCTTATTCTGCCCCATCCATGCCCGGAGCCACGTGAGCGCTTGGGCTTCGGAAAGGGCGGCGGGCAGATCCATCTCCCCATCCATGCGGATCGCGCCCGGAACCGCCTCGGAAATCAGCTGGTCGAGCGTGCCGTGGCCAACAGCATCGAGCATTTCGGATTGATCGGCTGCGGAGGGTCCGATGTGGCGGGGTAGGAAGGAAGAAGTGGTATCCATGGCGTCTGCCACGTAATGCAACAGGAGCGCCAAACGCGCAACTACTGAAAGCATTTCCTAGGTATTCCTTTTGACTGCGTCTTCATTCGTGTAAACATAAGGTATGTTAGACCATAAAAACCTCATTGCCGAAGAAGCCGTTTCCAAACTCCAGGATCTCGTCAGAGCCTCCCCGACCTGCATGTTCGCCACAAACCTTGGCGAAGCCCCCTTCCATGTGATCCCGATGCGCGTCCAAGAGGCCGATTACGATGGTGATCTCTGGTTTTTCAGCACCACAGACAGCACCCATAATGCTCAGGTTCGTGTCGATCCCCGCGTCCAACTCATCTTCACAAATTCCTCCGAGATGGAATTCCTGACCGTTTACGGAACAGCCTCAATCTCAACCGACAAGGCGCAGATCGACAGGCTTTGGAATACAATGGTGGGGGCATGGTTCGAGGGAGGGAAAGACGATCCGAAAATCTCACTGATCCGAGTCCAGCCGACCGTCGCCCACTACTGGGATACCGAAGATGGAAAACTCGTCACCATCGCAAAAATGCTCACCCGCGCGGCCACCGGAGCCGATATCAGCACCGGTGTGCAGGGAAGCCTGAGGGTCTGATCTAGAGCTGATTGTATGGCATCGAGAACGTATCGCCGTCTTCGATTTTTCCGCTCTCCAAGCCTTTATTGAACCACCGCATCCGCTGCTCGGATGTGCCGTGGGTGAAGGTGTGGGGAACCACGTGACCCTGCTGTTTTTTTTGGATCGCATCGTCGCCGATGGCATTCGCCGCGCGCATGGCTTCTTGGATATCGCCCTTTTCGAGGTAATCGCTAGAATGTCTTGCCCAGACCCCTGCATAAAAATCCGCCTGTAGCTCGAGACGGACTGAATATTCGTTGTAGTCCGGTTGGCCGCGCTTTGCCGCAATCTCGCCAGAGGTTCCGCGCAGGTTTTGCACGTGATGCCCGGCCTCGTGAGCCACGACGTATGCTTGGGCGAAATCACCGGGTGCTTTGAAAGTTCTGGTAAGCTCATCGTAAAAACTCAGGTCGATGTAGACCTTCTTATCACCCGGACAATAAAAAGGACCCATCGCAGCGCTTCCGGTGCCGCAGGCCGTGCGTGTTTGCCCACGGTAGATCTGCATTTTTGGCTCTTCATACGTCCGCCCAATCCGGCTGAACTCAGATGCCCAGACTTCTTCGGTCACCCCAAGAACCTTGCTGACAAACTCATATCGCTCCTGTTCCTCCGGACTGATCTGCGTGGCAGCGGAAGGAGCCGATCCACCTCCGAGCAACATATTCGGATCGACGATTCCCAGTTTCCACAAAACAACCCCGGCCACCACAGCAACGAGAATGCCTTTCATCCCGAATTTTTCCCCATCAGGGTCAGCAAACCCATTCCCATTCCACCGCGGCCACCGCCCATCCCGGCCTGCTTCCTACCTCAGGCGTCTTCCACATTGGCACTTCCACATTGGCACTTCCACGTCTTTTTTTCAGATCCATAAATTAAACGTATCGTTAGAAACTCCATCTTTTATAGTCCCATTTCCAGTTTCCGGCAAGCTCCCGGTGCAGGCACTAAACCATGATCGCAGCTGCCACTTCGTCCCTGACTGTAGCTCCGGCAAGGATAGCGACCATTTCCAGGCCGAAATCCAAAGCCGTCCCCGCTCCACGCGAGGTAATGAAAGCTCCGTCAGTAACGACGCGCTCGCCGCGATTCTCCGGAAGTTCGTTCGTCGTTGTAAAATGCGCCGTAAACTTCCGCCCTTCGAGGACACCGGCGTCGTTTAGCAAAAGCGGAGCCGCACAAATTGCAGCGATCAGTTTGTCTTTCGCGGAAAAATCACGAATCAAATCGAGTATCTTGGCGTTTCCCCGTAGTTCCATCACCGCCGGACCTCCCGGTAGGAACAGCGCATCGAAACCATCTAGGGATACGTTTTCCAAAAGAACATCCGCCTCGATCCGAATTCCGCATTTCCCCATCACTGCAGTCCCGGAAACTCCCGCGAGCACCACTTCCACTCCTGCCCGTCTCAGGACATCGACAGGCGTGATCGCCTCGATTTCCTCAAATCCATTCTCCAAAAGACACAAAACCCGTTTCATGCGGTATTTCTTAGCCCTGAACGGCTGATATTTCCAAATGGAACCTTTATTTCACCAAGAAAACCCCCACTATACACATTCCGCACCTAACCAGCGCACTTTTCCGCCTAATTCGCGGCTCGGATTCTTTTAGAAAAGCTTATGCCTCCACATGGGACAGTAAAATTTTCCATAGGAAACACATCATTGACGATACCTCCCCGCTCGTCGGAGCCGTTCCCCTCCGTGATGGCACTGCAGTCGTCACTGCGTCCGCCGTGCATTACTTCGGTCTTAATGGTGAATTGATCGAAACCCTCGGTTCGCTCACGCTCCCTGCTACTCCGATTTCCAAGGCCGGTCGCACATCAGACCTTACACTCGTCCTAGAGACAGCTTCCGGCACCTTCACCAGTGACGCGAACCTGCTTGGTTTCACCGAATCCCCCGCCAACCAGGAAACCAACTGGTCTTCCCTCGTCACAGCCACGGATGCCGATCTAAAAACATGGAAAACAACCTTTTCCGGCAATGGCATCCCGCTCGACCGCGTCATCCTCGACCTCCATTCCGGCCGCTTCTTCGGAACCACCGGAAAATGGATCTATGATCTCACCGTCATCGGCGTCCTGATCCTCTCCGCCACGGGTTTCGTCCTATTTTTACGCACCCGCAAGCGCTCTCGATGAACCGCCGCCGCGCCATCGGCATCCTCAGTGCCACCGCTTTTAGCTCCTGCGGTCGCAGTAACCCGCTACGTAATTTCTCCTCCATCGCCTTCGGCACTGAAGTCCATTTCCAAACACACGGAATTTCGCAATCAGCTTTTGAAAAAATCTCTTCCGTGTGCTCCGCCCGCATCCGCGAAATCGAAGCCCTCTTCAGCCTCTACGACCCGCAGTCTACCCTTTCCAAACTCAACCACGAAGGCCGCCTCGATAACCCTCCCACAGAATTTCTCGAACTGATCCGAACCGCCCTGGACTACGGAGAAAAGACAGGAGGTATTTTTGACATCACCGTTCAACCGCTCTGGGATTGGCGGCAGAAATGGAAAGAAGCAGGCCTTGAGGAAAGGCAAGCACTCCATGCGAATTCTTGGGACAAAGCCCTGACCCTTGTCGATTATCGTCATGTCAAAGCTGTAAGGGATACCATTTCTTTCGGGAAGCCAGGCATGGCCATCACCCTCAACGGCATCGTGCAAGGCCACGCCACGGACTCCATTGTCACTCTCCTCAAGAAACTCGGAGTCCGAAACGCTCTCGTGAACATCGGCGAATACGCCGCGCTCGGCACCGCACAGAATGGAAAACCTTGGAGCGTGGAACTCGCAGCCAACGGCGAAACCATCCCTCTCCCGCCAGGCCGCGCCCTCGCAGTCTCCGCCGGCAGCGGCCACACCTTCGACCCCGAAGGCCGTTTTCATCACATATTCCGCCCCGCAGACGGAGCGAGCACCCGCCCCGACAGCACCATCGTGGTTACCGCCCCAACCGCCACGATTGCTGATGCCCTATCTACTACATTCACCGTAGCAAGCGGCAATAATCGCCAGAAAATCCTCAAAATATTTCCGAAGGCGGACTTCCGGGAAATCAAACCGTAGAGCCAGAATGGCACGTCCCTTTACGGAACACCGCCCTTCTAGTGTTCTCAAAACCTTAAAAACCCCCATCCGTCAGATTAAGGTTTTCAGGGCACCAGGCGGCTAGATTTCGCCCCAGTTTCATCGTGCCGGGGTTGTATACCCGGGTTCCGCTGCCGCCTGGAAGGACGGCTTTCCCTTCACACCAGCCCCACTGCCCTCTTGATACGATCCAGCACTTTTGCCGATTCCTCACGCGCACGTTCTGCACCTTTCGCCAGCACCTCGTCCACATACCCGGGATCCGCGAGAATTTCCTCACGTCTCACACGCATCGGCGCGAAGTAGTCCCAATACGCCTCAGCTAGGCGTTTCTTGAAATCGCCGTAGCCGAAGCCGCCGCTTTCATGATCCGCAATCATCTTCGCCAGCTCGGGCTCGTTTGCGAAAAGCTTGTAGAGCGCGATCACCGTCGAATCCTCCGTCGGCTTGGGATCTTCCACCGGCGTGGAGTCCGTCGTAATTTTCATCACCAGCTTCTTTACCTTTTTCTCCTCACCGAAGATTGGAAGCGTGTTGTTATAGCTCTTACTCATCTTGCGCCCGTCGGTGCCGATCACCAGCTCAGTCTCTGCCTTGATGATCGCATCCGGCATCACTGCGGTTCCCTCGCCGTAGGTTTCGTTCAGCTTCGTCGCCAGGCTGCGGGTCACTTCGAGGTGCTGCTTCTGGTCTTTTCCGACCGGGACCTTGTTCGAATCGTAGAGCAAAATATCTGCCGCCATCAGCACCGGGTAAGCGAAGAGAGCGTGGTTCGCAGAAACCCCCTGCGCGACCTTGTCCTTGTAGGAGTGGCACTTGTTCAGCAGCGGCAGCGGGCAAACCGTCGAAAGGATCCAAGCCAGCTCGTTCACTTCGGGAACCGCACTCTGCCGAAAGAACACGGATTTCTCCGGATCCAACCCACAGGCAAGGAAGTCGATCGCCAGCTCCCTCACGTTATTGCGCAGCGCCGCTCCATCCCGCCCGGAAGTCATCGCATGATAGTCCGCGATAAAATAAAAGCACTCGCCCTGCCCCTGTAGCTCCACCGCAGGTTTCATCGCACCGAAGTAATTCCCCACGTGCAGTTTCCCGCTTGGCTGCAATCCCGTCAAAATCCTCATGCCGCAAACCATGCAGCCACCCCCTCCCCACGGTCAAGCACCCTGAGCGCAGCGAACATCTAGTTTGGAGTTTAAAATTAAGAGTTTAGAGTTTAGAAATCCGTATGCGCATCCTAATCACAGGCGGAGCTGGATTCCTCGGCTCCCATCTCTGCCAACGCCTCCTTAACGAGGGTAACGACGTCATCTGCCTTGATAACTTTTTTACCGGCAGGAAAAGAAATGTCGCCCACCTCCTTTCCAATCCGAACTTCGAGCTTGTCCGCCATGATGTCTGTGAGCCCTTCATGTTCGAGGTCGACCGCATTTATAACCTCGCCTGCCCGGCCTCCCCCCCGCATTACCAGCACAACCCGATCAAAACTACCAAAACCTCAGTCCTAGGCGCAATGCACTCCCTCGGCCTTGCTAAACGAGTCGGTGCACGCGTTTTCCAAGCCTCCACCTCCGAGGTCTATGGCGATCCTGAAATCCATCCCCAGCCGGAATCCTATAAAGGTTCCGTCAACCCCATCGGCATCCGCGCATGCTACGACGAAGGCAAACGCGTCGCCGAAACCCTCTTCTTCGATTACCACCGCCAGCATGGCGTCGAGATCCGCGTGGTTCGCATTTTCAATACCTACGGCCCAAACATGCTCCCCGATGACGGCCGAGTCGTCTCAAACTTCATCGTCCAAGCACTGAAAGGCGAAGACCTCACCATCTACGGCGATGGCACCCAGACCCGCTCGTTCTGCTACTGCGACGATCTCATCGAAGGCTTCGTCCGCCTAATGGAAAAGGACAACATCACCGGCCCGATCAACATCGGCAACCCCGGGGAGTTCACCATGCTCGAGCTCGCGGAACTGATCCTGAAAAAGGTCGGCGGAAAATCAAAACTCACTTTTCACCCCCTCCCCGGTGACGATCCAAAACAGCGCCGCCCCGACATCACTCTCGCCCAAACCGAGCTCGGCTGGGAGCCAACAGTAAAACTCGAAGACGGCCTAGACCCGACCATATCCTACTTCCGCAACCTGCTAGCTGAAGGCTAGCCGCTACTCTTCATTGAAGTTTGAGCTTTAAAACCACCTCGGCTCGTTTCCAGCCTTCCACTTAATATTGCACCCGCTGCTGGGAACCCCCTTCGTCGGCACCTCCCCGGCAAGCAACTTGCCAATCGCCGCACGGAGATCATCACCAGATGCCGGCGTTTCGCAACGCGGACGGCTCTCATCGAACTGCCCAGCGTAAACCATCCTGCCCTCACTATCGAACAAGAAGAAATCCGGGGTGCACGCCGCCCCGTAGGATTTCGCCACCATTTGCGTCCGATCGATCAGGTAGGGAAACTCCCAGCCACTCTCCTTCGCAAACTCTTTCATCGGCTCCGGCCCGTCTTGAGGATAATTCTCCAGATCGTTCGAATTGATCACCACCGTGTTCACCCCCTGCGCCGCCGCTTCTTTCGCAAGAACGCCCAGTTCCTTCGCCAGATGGATCACGAAAGGACAATGGTTACAGGCGAAAACCACTACCGTCCCCTCTTTCCCCGCAACATCTTTGAGCGAATGCTCTTTCCGCCATGCATCCGGAAGCGAAAACCCCGGCGCGTTGTCTCCATACTTCAATTCGAACGTCGATAAAACTTCAGCCATACGAAGCACTTTAGGCAAGACTCCCCACCCCGCAACCCAAGTTTTCCTCTTATTAGGAGTTTAAAGTTTAGAATTTAAAGTTTAACGAAGGCACGTGCTCAGTCCCGAAGAGAAAGCCCGCTACTCCCGCCACCTACTCATCCCGGAGATTGGCGAGGCGGGACAACTGCGTTTAAAAAACGCCTCCGTCCTGCTCATCGGCACCGGCGGCCTCGGCTCCCCCGCCGCCCTTTACCTTGCCGCAGCCGGGGTTGGTCGGCTCGGATTGGTGGATCCCGATACCGTCGATCTCTCGAACTTGCAGCGCCAGCTCCTCCACTCGGACGCCACCATCGGAAAGCCTAAACTTGATTCCGCCGCCGGCCGCCTCCGCGAGACGAATCCGCACATCATCCTCGATCTCCATCCCGTCAGATTCACGCCGGAAAATGCCGTTTCCATCGCGGAGGACTACGACATCATTCTCGATGGATCCGACAATTTCCCGACCCGCTTCCTCGCAAACGACACCGCCTTTTTTCTCAAAAAGCCCCTCATTTACGGAGCCATCTACCGCTTCGACGGCCAGATGACCGTCTTCGCTCCCCACCTCGGCAGCCCCTGCTACCGCTGCCTCCTACCGGATATCCCCGCGCCAGGTGCCATCCCTTCCTGCAACGAAGCCGGCGTCCTCGGAGTCCTCCCCGGCATCATCGGCTCCCTCCAGGCGATGGAAGCCATCAAACTCATCCTCGGCACCGGCCAGCCACCCCTAGGAAAAATCCTCATCTACGATGCCCTCCGCACCTCCTTCCGCTCCTTAAAACTCCCCCACGATCCCGCTTGCCGCCTCTGCGGTGAAAATCCCACCATCAGCTCCGTAAACAACCCCGAAACCACAGCTGATCCAAGCTGCCAAATCGCCGACCCCACCATGCAAACCATCACCGCAGAAGAACTCAAAACCCGCCTCGATACCAACGACCTCAACGCCATCCTCCTCGACGTCCGCGAGCAAGAGGAATGGGACGCCGCCCACATCCCCCAGGCCAAACTCGTCCCCCTTCAAACCATCCCCACTTACGCGCCCAACCTCCCCAAGGACACCCAGATCATCATCCACTGCAAAGCCGGCATGCGCTCTGCAAAAGCCTGCGAATACCTCACCTCCCTAGGCTACGAAAACGTAGTCAACGTCACCGGCGGTATGGACGCGTTTCAGAAACTTTAAACCCCAAGCCAGAGCAACGGAGTCAGGACATTCCTGTCCTGACCCTGGGGAAGTCCACTTTGGTTTCCTCAGCGTCCTAATGTAGATTTAGCCCATGAAGGCAAAGGTCACCTACTGATCGGAAACCGACGGAACATATCTAGGCTACCTCAACGCCTACCCCGACCACTGGACTCAAGGGGAAAACCTGGAGGACTTAAAAGCACACCTTCAGGATCTCCACGAAATGTTCGAGTCGGAGACAATCCCCGGAATCCGCAAAGAAGTTGTAATGGAGTTCGCGTGAAAAACCGGAATCTCATCAAGGAACTCAAAAAATGCGGCTGTGCGCTTCTTCGCCACGGCGGTCGCCATGATATCTGGCACAACCCTTCTACGGACGCTCCCAGCCCGTCCCGCGCCATCGAGAAATCAACGAGCTTCTCGCCAAGAAAATCATCAGAGATCTAGGAAGTGCCCCTTGAGCGGTTCACTCCAGTTCACCACCAATCTCCAACTGCGCTACCGTCAGCAAGCCCTTCGGTCTACCCATCGCCTTCTTCGCTTCGATAAGCGCTTCACGGTTCAGGAAACGGATCGAAAGTGGCGAGCGCGCTGCCGTGGAAGTAGCTGGGGAATCCTGCCCTAGGCCGTTCGGGCGGATTCCAGCCGCCAGAGTAATTTAGGACAACGGGGCAGGATGCCCCTTCAACGGCTTGGGGCTGAAATCCCCAGCTACAAGCTTAGCCATTTACTTTCTTCCCGTTTCCCCTTCCATTCGCGCCCATTCGCGCCCATTCCCGTCCATTGGCGGCCAGATCTTCTTCCTCTTCCTTGAGGTTTCGAGTTTAAAATTTAAAGTTTCCATCAGTGTCCACTCTCCTCTCCGCCAACGAAATCCGCCTCGCCTACTCCTACCAGAACCTCCTAGACGGCGTCACCCTCGCCGTCGCCTCAGGCGAAAAGGTCGGCCTAGTGGGTCGCAACGGTTGTGGGAAAACCTCACTCCTAAAAATCCTCACCGGCGAGTCGCAAGCCGACTCTGGGGACATTTCCCTCCGCCGCGGCATCCGCACCGGCTACCTCCCGCAGGAGTTCGAGCTAGATCCCGAACTTTCCGTCCACGAAAACATCGCCCTCGGAGCCGCCGACATCGTCGAAGCCATGACCCGCTACGAAAACGGCGATGGCACCGAAACCGAACTCCAAGGCTTCCTAGAACTCCTCGACCACACCGATGGGTGGAACCTCGATTCCCGCATCCTTTCCCTCTCCAACGCCCTCGGCACCCCACCGCTCGAAGCTCCCACCGGCCCACTCTCCGGAGGAGAAAAACGCCGAGTCGCCCTCTGCCGCGCCCTAGCCTGCCAGCCAGATCTACTCCTCCTCGATGAGCCGACCAACCACCTCGACGCAGAGTCCATTCGCTGGCTGGAAGATGTCCTGAAAAACTTCGCCGGAGCCGTCATCTTCGTGACTCACGATCGCTACTTCCTCGATATCATCGCGACCCGCATCATCGAGATCGACGGCGGAAAAGCCTACTCCCACGAAGGCAACTACACCGCATTTCTAGAGTCCAAAGCCATCCGCCAACAAATCGCCGGGAAAACCGAACAAAAACGCCAAAAATTCCTTAAATCCGAGCTCGAATGGGTTCGCGCCGGAGTCAAAGCCCGCGGCACAAAACAACAAAGCCGACTAGACGCCTTCTACGAAGTGGAAGGCCAAGACGCACCTCCCGAAGAGCGCGAAATGGATCTCCTCCTCCCACCCGCCGCCGATCTCGGAAACGTAGTCATCGAACTCGAACAGGCGGGCGTCAACGTCGGCACCGAAGGACTTCCCCGCTGGCTCTTCCGCCATCTTGATCTCTCCATCCGCCCCGGCACCTGCACCGGAATCGTCGGAAAGAACGGAGTCGGGAAAACCACACTTCTCAAGCTCTGCCTCGACCAACTCAATCCCACCGAAGGCACCGCCGTCCTTGGGAAACGTGTCAAAATCAACTACATCGACCAGACCCGCATGCAACTCGACGGCACCGGCTCCCTGCTAGATGAAATTTCCGATGGAAACGAGAAGGTCCAGTTCGGCAACGAATCTTTGGGAGCAAGAGCCTACCTCCGCCGCTTCCTTTTCAACAACGAGCGCATCAACGAACGCGTCGATCTCCTCTCCGGCGGCGAACGAGCTCGCCTGATGCTAGCCAAAGTCTTGAAAACCGGCGGCAACCTCATCGTCCTCGACGAGCCTACCAACGACCTCGACCTGCCTTCCCTCCGTATGTTGGAGGAAGCCCTCTCGGCCTTCGGCGGCAGCATCCTCTGCGTCTCCCACGATCGTTATTTCCTCGACCGCATCTGCGATCAGATCATCGCGTTTGAAGATGGCGGCGTCCATATCACCCCCGGCAACTACTCCTACTATTTGGAAAAACGCCAGCAGCGCGAAGCCGCACAAAAAAACCAAGAAAAAGCCTACAAAGCTCTTAAAAATTCAAAATCACAGGCAAAATCTGCCGGAAAACCTCGCAAGATTTCCCAAAAAGAACGCGCCGAGTTGGAAGGCATGGAAGACCGCATCTTCACCGCCGAGGACGAAGTCTCCACCATCGAGACCCGCATGAACGACCCGGAATTCCAGGTCAGCAACTACGAGCAAATCCCCGCCGAAATGGAAAAACTCGAAGCCGCCCGCACCGCCACCACCGCCCTCTACACCCGCTGGGAGGAGCTACAGGCAATAGCGGATGCAGAGTAGCGGCGATCTTCGGTCG
>TARA_B110000037_G_scaffold25506_1_pt1 | contig 14222 bp, 8 predicted proteins | sample TARA_B110000037 | Tara Oceans TARA_B110000037 (sample SAMEA4397196) | marine metagenome | biome: Polar Biome; feature: [MIX] marine epipelagic wind mixed layer (ENVO:01000061); material: water (ENVO:00002006), including particulate matter (ENVO:01000060) such as... | depth 10-100 m
GCTCCTCTATTTCGATATGGCTTGTCCATTCTAACTTTGACAGTTACATCTGTTTTAAGAAGAGTTTGATTATATGCTAAAAGAGGGAATAAAACGTACATTCCTGAACGGAAAACATCCATAGCATCATTCAATTTCGGTAAATCAGATTTATCTGAAGCTGAATACTTAGTCAGATAACCGTGAGTGTTTTTCATTTTTTCATAAATGAATTTCCCATTGTCATAAGCTGGCATTCTATTCTCAGGTTTGTTTTGCTCGAAATTATAGAACTTGATATTTGGAATTCCCACTCTATTAGGATCTGCCATATCAATATTAAAGATCTCATCTTCTACATCGTTATTTCGAAACACATAAATCATGTGTACTCCACCTGCTCTTGTTTCATATGCAGGACCTTCAACTAGGTTTTCTGTTGGGTTCCACAGCATATCTCTACCATTCTCGGCAATTAACCAAGAATCCTCGCCAAATGCCATATTTAACCTTTCGCCTGTTTCTATATTAATAGCATAACCAGGAAACCATCCCATTCCTCTACCACCAATATAGTTGGCATCTTTAGGGTTTGTAGATGAAGTTGAGTCAGTAGCGGAATTCCCCTCTTTATCAACAGAAAATGCATCTCTCAATTGACCACGAATAGAATTACCATCTGATTCATGAAGACTGTCTCTCATTTCAAAAACAGGACATCGAGTCCATTTACTTTTGTCACTTGTAAATACAATATCAATACTACTCAAATAGTTTAATTGATTAAGTGAATCAATAGTTAAATGATAAGATGAATCACCAAATGCAGTATAGTCATATAACCATAAGAAATCTCTGAGATCGGCTCCAACAGCAGCACCTTCATAATGAGTTTCTGCTCTTAAAAATTTAGGAATTGGTCCGTTTGTTGTTTTGTGGGCAGTCATTCTAAAGGGAGCAATAGTACCAGAAAGTTGTTGTTCCCATATTTGACCATCGTCTAAACCTTGACCTCTTTTTCTAGAATTAGTTCCTGTGGTTTGGAAATAGTTCCAATCATCATAAGCGCTCTCGTCAATTCTAGTTGTTGCACTATTTGCCGTTGATTGAGTGCCACTCATAATCCAGTTAAGTGAAGAGGTTCCATCAACGTCAGGAACACCGGTAAGCCATTGTGCAGAAGAATCTTGGTATTCGATACTAATAGAAAGAATTCCTTGGTCTAAATCTCGGTTTTCTTTGGCGCCAGGCTTTTTAGACTGGCTTAAATTTATACTTATTCCTAAATCTAAAATAACAGTTTCTGTACCTAATTCAATTGTACTAGTAGAGCGAATAGTATCAATAGTTTTATCGTTTGTAATCATCCAAGAAGCGTTAGTTAAATTTCCAATGCTTGATGTGTCTGTAAACCAAATGGTAAAATTACCTGGTTTAACTTTTAAAGGATCAATAACTTTAATACTTACTGGACCAAATCCTTTTTTATATTCAAGGGTATCTGTCTTACCATTAGCTAAAATCTTATCTATAGTAGTTTGTTTTAACTCTAAAATATTTCCGCCGTTTCCAGAACCCTCAATACGAGTTATCTCTATACCATCGCCATATTTAGAATTAAGAACTGTTCCACCATTTTGTAAATCAATATTATGAGGAATTCCTTTGGCTGGTTTAATTGAACCACTAGTACCCTTTCTACTTCCTAAGTAAGCTCTGTCTATGGAATTTCCGTTGTAAGCATAAGAAAGTGCCATAAAATAGTAAGCTTTGTGATTAACCAATTTGTTGTCTCCGTCTGCAAAAGCATCTTGAGTAATTCTAAAAGTCTTTCTAATTCCTTTATTTTTTCCATCAACTTCTAATTTTGGCACAAATTTCCCGCCTAAATCATTATCTCGATAGTTGTTAATAATTCTACTAATTCCATCTTTAATATCTACCTGACCCAATAACCTTGCTTTAGAAACATCGTCCAAATCATTTGCTCCAACTGTATTATCAACTACTTGATAAACCTTATAACCTTGGAAACGATAAGTTCTAAATTCATTTTCTTGTTCAGGAGTTTTAATTGAATCCTCTGGTTGTGGAATTAATGTAGGATCTTGCTCTTGGTATAATTCGTTGTAATTATTAGAAATAACTCTGTTTTCTAATATAAGAATTAATTCATTTTCTAATTCTTCAACAAACAAATCTGGTGCATCTGGTCCATTTAATAATTGAAAACAATTGTCAAATAAAGCTTGTGTTTTATCATCTGCAGTTCGCATTACTTCAACAGAGGACAGGTTATTTCCTGTAGAAGCTCTTGCCCAAACAATCCCAACAGTAATATTATTTACAGCACCTGGTTCTAAAACAAAAGGACCGGCACTTTGCATAAATCTTCGGTCAAACGGAGTATTTCCCGCTGTAACTTCTGTCCAAGCCGGTTGTGGCACGCCACCAGTTCCCCAACCCAATGGATCTGATTCATCTGGAAACATATAATCCGCTTCAATAGTTCCTCCAGAAGCAACGTGTCCTGTGCCACCATAAACCATTCTGGATCCATCTCGCCATAAACTTCTCAAATAATTGTAGTATTCTGTACCTCTAGAAGGATCACCAGTTACTCCGCTATTATTATTATGATACAAGAATTTCCTCATACCAAATCTTTCATTGTCAATAATTTTGTCGCCGTAACCAATCCCAATTCCAGGATATGGAACTCCTTTTTGAGAAATTGCGTCTTGATATTTTTCCGTAAGAGGATTATCAATTCCATCAGCATCTTGAAATGGTCCTTGAAAAAAGTCAACTCCAATGGCAGGCGGAATTGCACCATAACCAGTTGCACCTCTGCAGTCTTCATCATCATTGTCTCCATTGTAAGCAAAGCCTAAGCCTCGTTCAACATCACAACCGACATAATCATCTTGTGAACAACCAAGATCAGCATCAACCCATTGTCCAAAATAAGTATCAGCTAAAGTAAAAGTAGAACGATTAACTAATTCATAATTGTAGAAGGTCATATTATTTACTTCATCATTGGTAGTAAAAGCGAATGCCTGAGCTCTAATTTCCATACCAATAGAACCAGAACCTGATTCAGTATGAATATTCCCCATATCATTAAAAACCCACCATAAGTTTTGATCACCATATACATTTATAATTCTAGCTTTACAGTCTGCAGAATTATTTAAATCATAAGCTGGGTAATCTCCGGAGCCAGGATTGTATTCGCCATTATTATCCACATCTACAAAAGGAGCAAGATTATAATCTTCATTATAAGGTGCGTAATCTCTACCATGTGCCGGCCAATCTTTCAAAATTGCAGGAACCGTATAATCTGGAAAAAGTTCAGCTTGTTTATTGGTGCCGTTAGCAGCATCATCTCTTCCAATTTCAAACCAAGCAACATAACTGGCAATGTCAAGACGAGTAGAAATGAAATGCTTATCGTACTCTGCACAAGTTGTTTGAGTAATTTCAGCGTCAACAGTACTAAGTGGGCCAGTCCAAAAATCTTGTCCGCCCGAACGAAACCGTTGAGCTGCTACTTTCAATTGTCCAGAAATATCTCTACCTCCTAACCAAAGTGCGCCTGCAAACAATGCTGTATGCGAAGAGTTTTTTGGGATTTCATACTGTGCACGTGTAAAGTCCCACCACATATCACCCCCAGTTTGAATAAGAGCCCTTGTGTTATTTATATTAAGCTCATTCGCCCCGGAAGCCGGCAGGCAGCCTGCAGCTAATTTTCCATTAGGTTTTTTTCCGCTTCTACTTCCGTAATCAGGACCTATATGTGAAAAAGCAACTGCGTATGTTATAAAAACCGTTACTACTGAAAAAATTATTTTTTTAATCATAATTCTAAACCTCTTAATGTAATTTTTTAAAATGCTACTCTAAGACCAAGACGTGTTTGTCTTGGAATGTTATAATTAGTTCCTCGTGCAGTTTTAATACCGTACAATTCTTGAAACGATTGTGTGTCATTTTGACCTTGAATATCAGAAGCCCAAGTTGGGTCATTTAAATATCCATCATCTTCAGGGTCACCCGTATATCTGTAAACCCCTGCTATATTTTTAGTGTTTAATAAATTAAGAACTTGAAGATAAACGGTACAATTTAATTTTTTTGTTTTGTCTTTACCAACTTTTAAAGTGAAATCTTTGTCAAAACGAGCATCCATTCTAAAGCTCCAAGGAAGTCTGTTGCCATTAATACTTCCATTAATAAGAGCACTTCCTGTAGGAGTGAAGAATCCAGTTCCAGTAGAATTTACCTGGCCAGAATAAGGAACACCAGAACCCACATTGGCAGATATATTAAAACCAAATCGGTTTAAAACTTGTTTATCCCAAAGCACAGGTCCATTGTAGTCTTTACCTTCTCCATATCTAAAATCAAAGACTCCGGTAATTCCGTGCCTCTGGTCAAAGCTATATGGTGATGTAACTTTCAAATTATCTTTTCCTGCATTGATAAGCGAAAGTGCAGTAGTTTGATTAGAGCCAGTACCTTCAGCAAACTGTAATGTGTAAGAGGCTTTTAATGACACATTACCGGTACGTCTTAAGTCATAAGCTATAGTAAGTCCTTTTACAGTACCAAAATCTACATTGTCAAAAGTGGTATAAGATCTTGGATACGCTTGCTTTCTTCTTACGACTTGAACTTGGTCTCTCATTTCACGATAAAAACCAGATATTTTTACAGCGCTTGATTGAGACAGTTTTTGTTGAAATCCAATTTCATAATCAATAGTTTTTTCTGCTTTTAAATTAGGATTACTTCTTCTTTCGGATCCTAAAGTAGAAGATATATAGAGGTAATCGGTTGGATTTAATCTTTCAAATCCACCTGTAGGTCTTTTGGTAAGAATGTCATAATGAGCGAAAAAATTCGCTTCGTCAGAAATCGGAAATGAAAATGCTATTCTAGGCATGAAATTAGTCTGAGCTTTGTAGTCCTCAAATCCATCTACATTTAACTGACTAGAATTAGTTCTATTCTTATCCACAAGTAAAGGAGCTATTCCTGCAGATGTAGCAATTAAATCTGGATTATCAATTTCAACGCCTTGAGCATTATACCAAGTGTTTCCATTTCTAAAACCATTTACAGCTGTAGGGTTTTTAACATCATCAACATATACTATATAGTCATCTCCTATGTTTGTCGGTTTTACATATTCTCTCAAACCTTGTTCTGCCAGATTTTCTCCGGCTTTTACAGTTGGAAACAAAACATAAGGATCTTTCAAAACTTGCTGATTTGCGTCGTATCTGTCTATTCTTAATCCAATATTAAAGATTAAATCATTTATTGAAAATTTATCTTGAATGTAACCCGCAATATATATTGGTCTAAATGCGTCTATCTCTCTTGTGTGGTTTCCGAATGCATCTTTTTTATTGAAGAAATTGTCTAAAGTGCTTCCATTAGTTCTAGTTCCATAAGCATCATAACCGTAATAATTAACAATGCTAGAACCGTTATTAAGTAACTCATCTGGGCTAAAATACTCAAGTTTAAGATCAGAAGGATCAACGTTATCAAAGTCTACAAAATCATTTCCATCAGCATTGAGTAATAAAGCCTTTCTGAGATTATAATCAAAGAAAGATTGAGGATCTTCATCGGTATATTCACCTGGTGCAGAATTAAACCTTGTATAAGTATAAGTCGGGTCTCCCGGTTGATTTGGTAAGAATTCAACAGTAGGATTTGAAAAATCTAGCTGAGATAAATGGCCATTTGTGTATTGACGCCCAAGACTCCATACGTTTGTTGCTCCATTTTGACCCACGGAATAGCTCCGATCGATTCGTTGTTCCCACTCAAAACCAACTTTAAGTTCGTGGTCTCCAATATCCACAGCACCTTGAGCTGTAATACGATATTGATTGAAGTTTCCCATACTATAGCCACCAGTTCTAACACCGGGTACATTCCAAAGCCCATAAGCAGAACCTTGTCCATCTCCATTAAACAAAGCACCATTTGTTCTCATAGTATTAATTTCACTTAAAAATTCATTTTGTTTAACTCCTGCATTTTGAGTAGGATCAAAATATTCAGGTCTATTTGCTTTAATAGGATCGAAAACGGGATTACCACTTTTATCATAACGCTCCCAACCAAATAATTCGTAATAATTCGATGTGTATTTTGCTGCTTCAGGATTTGCATCTCCCGGAGTAAAGCCTATTAATGTATCCACATAGGTCTGTTGTATGTAACCGATTCTCCCTGAATTTGGATCAACACCTCTTATATAATCTTCTGTTTGATACCGCCGAAATTTACCTACATAACCATAATCAAATATGTCATTTTCATGAACAGGGTCTTGCGTGGAAGTGCTGTTTGTTACATAATCAAATTGAAGACTATAATAACCATTACTTATTATTGACGATTTAGATCCTTTTTGATCGTTATTATTAAATCTTTGGGTAAATCGACCATATCCCCTGTACCTATTAGATTTGGTTTTTGAACCATACTGATAATTCATTAAACTATTAGAAAAGCTTGCATTATTGGCATCTCTATAGCCAAAAGTACCACCAAAAGTAAGGTTTGTAGTTTTGCCTGTGTTAACCTCTAATTTCCCCTGTACATTTATTGATTGTACTTGAGCGTTTTGGCGGTATTTTGAATTTTCTAAGTCTTTTAATCTAAGAAATTCCGCATTTTTTGCAGTACCAGTACCAGTTGGACGTTGTCTTAAAGGAGTCTTTTTTAATTCTTCTTGCACATCATCTTTTACTCTCCAATATCCCAAGTGATTTGGTCTAGGATCAGCCACAAAATTATAATTACCTGCAATGAAAAAACCCAATAAAGGATCTGTTTTTTTGTTTGCGCTATCTTTTTTCCATGCAATTGGACCCATTGCACTAAATTCAACAAGGTTATATGCGTATGGATCTAATCCAAAATGTTTCCTTTGGTCAAATCTATAACCTGAAGTAACATACTCAACACTACCTGCATATTCTCTTGCAGCTCCCTTAGTGGTAATACTAATAATACCTCCAGTTACATCTCCATACTGTGCTGGCACTCCACCAAGCATTACAGAAACTTGCTCAATGGCCGATTGAGGCAATGAATTAGCTCCTCCTCTTACTTTAATTCCATCAATGTAATAATAGTTAGCATCTGATCGTGCGCCCCTAACATTTAAATTTCCGCTATTATCGGAATAAACTCCACCTATTTGTTGAGCAACGCCCGATGCAGAACGAGTCGCCATTCTGTCAATTTCTTCTGAAGTCATTGTACCACCAGAAGTTGTGTTATCCTTATCAATTAATGGGACTGTATATTCAATTACTTCAAATGCATCCATTTGGACGGCCGTCGTTCCCATTTTAATGTCGACAAACTGAATTTTACCAGCGGTAACTAACACACCTTGTATTAAGGTAGGCTTGTAACCTACAAATTTCACCTTAATGTCATATTTACCTGGCGAGATTGATTTAATAACATATTTACCGTCAAAATCAGTAGTGCTTCCGGTAATTATATTTCCCTTTTGCTCAACAACGACGTTAACAAAAGGAAGTGGATCTCCTGATTCCGTGTCTATTACCTTTCCTTTGACACTTCCTTGTCCAACTTGTGCATACCCTATGGATACTAAAACTAAAAATGCCACAGAACTGGCGAATAACCTCTTAAACATATATTTTTTATTATGTATAAACTCTTAAATGAAGTTAACAATTGGCGGTAAAGATATAAATAAAGTAATATGTTTATTGAACATTAACAATAAGCGTACAAAGCCTATTATCAACTAGTTTTAACGAGATTTTAACTGCTTGAAAATAGGATTGTTAACACGTTTTGTGTTAACTTTTTTTTCTGAAAACGATCTTCAACCATACAGAAGTTTTTCGCCACCAGCGATTTAAAAAAAGCTCTCTTTTATTTTGATTTATTCTTTTGGCTTTTTTTTTATTATTCTTCATTCTCTTTTTTGTTGCCTTATTCTGGTTTTTTCGATGTCTTTCCCTTAATTCTTCCGAGACATCCACCGTTTCTTCGTCTTGTTGTTTCTTTTTCTTTTTTAAGTCTTTAATTCGTTTTTTCATTTTTCGTGTGGTTTGTGGTTTATCTTGGCCGTAGGATTTAATGGATGGCGAAAAGAGTAGAAGACAAATTAAAAGTAGAATGTGAAAATGCATTGTATCTTTGTAATAAAATTAATAATGGTGAAGATAAAAATAATATTGATAACAGTATTCTTAGTATTAACTCATTTTTCTTGTACGAAGGATAAGAATGGAAATCAGGATGCAAACAATACTATTCCTCAAGTTCAAGTTGATTTGTATCTTAACCTAAATGAACCCGCTAATTTTGAATTAACAACCATTGGAGGATGGCGGTATGCTATAGGTGGGTCTAAAGGAATCATATTGTACCGAGGGCAGGATAAATATTACGCTTATGATAGACATACTCCTCTAAATTCAGCTAAAAATTGTGCAATTGTTTCTGTTGATTCAACTAGTTTTTTTGCAGTAGACTCCTGCAGTGGATCACGTTTTTTCTTGGCTGATGGTTCCGTCGTAGATGGTGTTGCAACCATGCCATTGGTTCAGTATGAAACATCGGTTATTTCGGATGTTTTAAGAGTTACAAACTAAGAGAAAACAATATTAAGTATCCGTTTAATATTGGATGAATAAAAAAAAGGAGAGCAATTGCTCTCCTTTTTTTTATTAAAAATAAATCTAGTATCTGTAATGTTCCGCTTTATACGGACCTTCAACATTTACTCCAATATATTCAGCTTGTTCTGGTCTAAGAGTAGTTAACTCAACACCTATTTTAGCTAGATGTAGTTTTGCAACTTTTTCATCCAAATATTTAGGAAGCATATAAACATCGTTTCCGTAATTTTCACTTTTATTCCAAAGTTCAATTTGAGCTAACACTTGATTTGTAAATGAATTACTCATTACAAAAGAAGGATGACCTGTAGCACAACCAAGATTAACCAACCTACCTTCAGCCAAAATAATAATGTCGTTTCCGTTTACATTATAAATATCAACTTGAGGTTTAACAGTGATTTTAGTAGACCCATGGTTTTTAATTAACCAACCCATGTCTATTTCATTATCAAAATGACCAATGTTACATACGATTGCTTTGTCTTTTAAAGCTTCAAAATGACGTGCTTGAACAATGTCCTTGTTTCCCGTAGTAGTAACAAGGATATCCGCCTCTTTACATGCATTTTCTAGAGTCTTAACAGCAAAGCCGTCCATTGCAGCCTGCAAAGCACAAATCGGATCAATTTCTGTGACAATTACTCGAGCACCAGCACCAACCAAAGAAGCAGCTGATCCTTTACCGACATCACCATATCCACAAACAACAGCAACTTTACCCGCCATCATTACATCTGTAGCTCTTCTGATTGAATCAACTAAAGATTCTTTACAGCCATACTTGTTGTCAAATTTCGATTTAGTAACCGAATCGTTAACATTAATTGCTGGCATAACCAAAGTTCCATTTTTCTTTCTGTCGTACAATCTGTGAACTCCAGTTGTAGTTTCCTCCGAAAGACCTTTAATGTCTTTTGTTAATTCTGGAAATAGATCAAAGACCATATTAGTGAGATCTCCACCATCATCCAAAATCATGTTCAATGGTTGACCATCTTTAAAAGCAAATAAAGTTTGCTCAATACACCATTCAAACTCTTCGTCGGTCATTCCTTTCCATGCAAAAACAGGGATTCCAACAGCAGCAATTGCAGCAGCAGCTTGATCTTGAGTAGAGAAAATGTTGCATGAAGACCAAGTCACATCAGCTCCAAGCTCTACTAAGGTTTCAATTAATACGGCAGTTTGAATAGTCATGTGAAGACAACCAGCAACTCTTGCGCCAGCCAAAGGTTTAGACTTTCCATATTCTTCACGAAGCGACATTAATCCTGGCATTTCTACTTCAGCAAGTTTTATTTCTTTTCGACCCCATTCGGCCAATGAAATATCTTTTACTTTGTATTTTGGTCTTGTTTTAATATTTGTACTTTCCATTATCATTTAAATTTTTAAAAAACGAATGCAAAAGTAATGATATTCTTTGTTTTAATTTTTTTTTACAATACCTATTCTCAATATGCCAATTAAGGACATATTTCTATTAAATCCTAATTTGCAAATTGGAGTTTGGGAAATTACTGAATCAATTGACGAACTCCTTGAAAGCCTTAATTTAGCTGAAGAAGAATTTCATGTTTTTAATTTATTTAAAAACGAAAGAAGGAAAAGGGAGTGGTTGGCCATTCGATGTCTACTTCAAAAGATGGACAAAAGTGCTTTGATTATTTATTTGAAAAATGGAAAACCGAGATTAAAAGCGGAGAATGGATTTATTTCTTTATCTCATACTAAGGGATGGGTATCAATTATTTTAAATAAAAGTCATAATGTCGGCTGCGATATTGAACAATTAACTCCGAAAGTACTTAGAATAAAAGAAAAGTTTACTTCAGATGAAGAACTAGAAAAATCGGAGAACTACAAAAATAAATTGGCATATTTCACCTTATTATGGTCTACCAAAGAGGCTATATACAAATTGTTTTCTGAAATTGTAACTCTCGAATTTAAAACTCAAATAAAGGTTGAATTTCCAGCTATCATAAAGCCTAAAGGTAATTTGAAGGCAAATGTTATTTTTAACGGAAGGCAAAAAATAATTGAATTGGATTATCATTTACAACCTGAATATGCATTGGTATATAGCATGAATGACTAATATTGTATCGTGTTACTAGAAAAGTTTCAGCAGTTCAAATTGTCAGGTCAAAAAGGGCTATGCGTCTTAATTGATCCCGATAAGGCTACACCAAAAGATTTGATAAAAAGAATTGAATTAGCGCAAACTTGTTTGGTTGATTTTATATTTCTTGGAGGTAGTATGGTAAATGGAAGTGAAGTAGACGCAGTCATTGATTTAATGAGGAGCTACTCCAACATTCCAGTAGTATTATTTCCCGGAAGTCCATTACAATTAACACCGAAGGCAGACGCAGTATTATTTCTTTCTCTAATATCTGGGCGTAACTCAGAGTATCTAATTGGTAATCAGGTAACAGCAGCTCCATATTTAAAAAAAATGAACATTGAAATCTTGCCTACTGGTTACATGCTAGTCGATGGGGGAGTGCCAACTACGGCGTCCTATATAAGCAATTCATCACCAATCCCTAATAATAAACCATCTATTGCACAGGCTACGGCTATGGCGGGAGAAATGCTTGGTATGAAATTGATATATTTAGATGCAGGAAGTGGAGCTGAGAGGCCCGTTTCAGAAAGAATCATCGAAAAAGTGTCAAATGAAATAAAATGCCCATTAATTGTTGGCGGGGGAATTATGGATGAAACCAAACTTTCAAAGGCTTATCTCAGTGGGGCAGATGTTGTAGTTGTCGGAAATGCAATAGAAAATAACGCTTCATTAATTCATAAACTTTCTGAAGAAAAATTTAAGTATTAATGAAGCTAATAGTAATTTCAAGTGCCAATAAATCAAAATCGGAAGTTCGACATATTATCGGTTTTTTTGAAAATGGATTGGATATTTTTCACATAAAAAAAAAAGGGTATAGTCGGGCAAAAATGAAGGAGTATATTGAAATGATTCCAAACCAATATTACGATAGGTTAGTACTTCATTCACATTACGATTTAGCTAAAAAATTTAATCTCAGAGGAATTCACATTTCAAGACATAAAAAACGAAAAAAATTTGTAAGTAACCTCCATTATTATATATTTAAAATTCTCGCTCCTTCTTTGAAAATATCGAAATCGCATCACTCCATACATAGCATGGTTCACGATAAAAAAAATTATGACTACGTATTTTTAAGTCCAGTTTTTGACCATCACGATATTAATGTATTTAGTGCAGGATTTGGTGAAAAACAACTTAGAAGTGTTTTGTATAAATCAAAACATAATGTTATGGCATTGGGGGGAGTGAAAACCGAAAGAATTGAACTTTCAAGAAGGACTGGATTTTTTGGTGTAGCCTTACATAGTGCAGTTTGGAAAGAGAAAAACCACAGATTAAAAAAGTTCAAAGAAATTGCCAATGAAGTTCAAAGAGTGATTTTGGAGGTTAACTAGAAAATTTTCTAATTAATAAATTCCCACTTTATTCCAAACTTAAATGCCCTGTCTGCCATAGGATAACCTGGGGCCGCTAAATAATTATAGGGAACACTTCCTTCCAATACATTTGACATTCGCGCAAAAAAGTAAGTCCGATCTACTTTTACCATTAAATAAGCGTCCATCCATGGGTAGCTATTTATAGTAGTGTTAGTTTGCGATTGAAACTGCCTTATAATTGGATTATATGAATCGGCTGTATAATTTGTTGCAAAATATAAATCGGCACCAATTCTAAAAAGCATTTCTTTTTTAAAGAATTTTGTTTCAAAATACAACGAAGAATAAGTTAAAATTTCCGGAATATTAATTATACCAATCTGATCTACATACTGGTATCTTAAATTTAGGTTGAGATGAAACTTCCAGACTTTAAATGATTGAGTTAAATAGCTTTGATAAATATTTATATTTCCTTCATATTGACTGACTTTACTGGCACTGTTAAAATAAGTATGATTTTGAACCAAGTCATAATTTCCGCCAATTTTAAATTTTAAATGAGTGATTTCCAGCTCAACGTTTGCGTGAGTTCTATGTATTAAACTCAAGCTGTTAGCCCAGCTATAGGTAGTAGATTTAAATTTCCTGTAAACCAGATTGGGGTTTAACTTTTCTAGGTTTAAACTAAGGTTCAATTTAAATTTCCCTGTTTTATTGCTAGTGAAAAAACGGATAATTTGGTCTCCTTTATCAAAACCAGAAGTGACTTTAGAAAAAGAAGCAGAAAAGTGATTTTTGTTTATTTCTTCATTAGAAATACTGGCTCCTACGAGGTTGTTTGTTAAAAATTCATCGGTTAAATTAACAGATGTATGAAACTCCTTTTGGTAATATTCTAGGTATTGGAACCCAAAATAAGCACTAAGGTTAGTGTTTTTTAATAGTCCTTTTTTATTTTTAAATGGAATCCATCGCAATCCTAAATTATTGTCAATTTCTAAAAGCATATTCGCATCAGAAATGTTAGAATTATTAACTACTGTACCTAATGGATAATTAGCTGGATCTGTATCGTTATCCTCAAAACCAAATTCTTTATTGTTGTAAGTAAACTCATGGAAAGGACTTAAAATGGGGATTATATATTTGCTAATAACTGAATCAGAGTAAAGGGAATCGTTTTCATCTACATAATGCGTTATTTTCATTTCCCCAAAATTCAAAAATTGTTTGACGTAAAACTCTTGATTTCTAGAGAGGTTTCTAGCATTATTAAAATTTATTGGAACGCCTTGTCTACTAGATTTAGCTGCTTCAGTAAAAATTGAGTCGGATGTAATACCGCCATTTTCTTCATTATAACTGTCGTTGTAATTTAGGTTTGCGATAATGCCGTATCTATTGTTTTTGCTTTTAAAACTTTGAAATACCTTAAAGCTATTAATATTAGCACGCTGTCTTTCATAGAACCCAACTGAACTTATTTTTTTGTATTCAATTCCCATGTTCCATCTTGAATTTATGTTTTGGGAAAATACAATATCAATACCCTCTTCTTTTTGAGCTCCATTGATATAAGAAACCTTGGCAAATGGTTGCGTAAGATGAAAATAATTGGTATTGAAACGGTCAAATCTAAAATCATTAATTTGATCCATTTTTGTTTTGAATCCAATACGAGAAATAGGGGAGTAGGTCAAATATTTTTGGGCAGTTCCATTGTTGCCAAGGTTGATTTTGAAATTATGAAATTGTGGGTTATAATAGAAGAAAGAAGAAAATGTAGTGTCTAATTTATCATAATTAATACTGTCAGACAAAAATGTTTTTTTATCATATTGGTAAAACTCGTTCAATTTTTTCACCTTTTCTGTTTTGGTAGAATTAGGTGTATTCTGCCCATAGAAAACTATTGCGAAAAGTGAGAATAGTAAAGTAAAAACAGTGTTTTTCAAAAGGTGAATTTTAAAATCAAATGTAAGAAAGAGGAGGAGACACAAAGAGCTCATTTGATTATTTAAACAAAAAAAACCCATACTAAATAAATAGTATGGGTTTTTTCAA
>TARA_B110000037_G_scaffold74546_1_pt1 | contig 14212 bp, 14 predicted proteins | sample TARA_B110000037 | Tara Oceans TARA_B110000037 (sample SAMEA4397196) | marine metagenome | biome: Polar Biome; feature: [MIX] marine epipelagic wind mixed layer (ENVO:01000061); material: water (ENVO:00002006), including particulate matter (ENVO:01000060) such as... | depth 10-100 m
GCGAAAGCAGGAGACTACGAAACAGCAGGATTGTTTTATATGCAACAGGCCAAATTTATGCCCGCTGCGAAACTCTTCATCAAAGGAGGCTATCCCGCATTGGCAGGCGAGTATTTCCTATCAACCTCCCCTCCGAATCAAATCGGAACCAATTGAATTTCCTATCAACAAACAACTGAATCCTACAATCGTTTAACAATGAATCCCACGAAGTATCTGCCCCGCCTAGATCATCCAATGAAGATTGGGCAACAGCTTTCGATAAAAAAGAACTGACCAAGCCGGCCAATCCAGCTGCTCCTATAAATTCACGTCTATTCATCAATCCCAGAATCTTCAGAAACTACTATAAGATGCCATCCATTTCCTCCTGCCAAGCTGCAAGCGCCCGCATGAGAGCAATCACTTCTCCACCTCGAGGCATCAGTAGTGCACCTTGGTCTTTTCGTTTTCGAACATCTTCTGCTGAACCCACCGGAAGCCCCCAGGCTTTCCCATGCTTTTTTGCGGCAGCTGCCACTGTTTCAATACACGTTTCCAGATCAGGATAATCAGGCGATTGCTTGAGACGAAAGCCTAGATCACCTGATCCGATAAACAAACCATCCACGCCTTCAATACTGGCAATGGCATCTACATTGTCGACTGCCTCAGGCGTTTCGATCTGCACGACCAAAAATGTTTCGGCATTGGTCCGAGCTGGGTAATCGTCGTCGAAAAGCATATAGTCGTTGTCCATACCTGCGCCATCTAACCCTCGGTCTCCCAGAGGAGGAAACTTACAAGCATCGACCAAGGCTTGCGCCTTTTCAGGTGTAGAGACATGCGGGACTAAAAAGCCACTGGCGCCGTCCTCAAGGTAGCGATAGAGTTTGGACTTCTCGAGAGTCGAAGGACGTAGCATGCAGTCGATGTCGTATTGATGAAAGAAGCTCATCAGAGCCTGTACTTCTCGGTCATCCATCGCCCGATGTTCCAGATCGAGCCAGACACAATCGAAACCGTAGTTGGCGGCATATTTAATGTAACAAGGAATGAAATGTCCGAGCGCACAAATGCGGACGGCTTCACCATTACGGATACGGGCGAGTGTTTTACTTTTTCTCATAATTGATTGGGTCTTGTAGATTTAAATAGCTAAACTTTTTGAGTAAGTTTGAGAGATATTTTTTATGCTTAATTAGGTCGGGCGATTTGAGTGATGTCGCTGGCTCGGTAGCCAAAAGCGTCGCCACAACAACGGCTCGTGTTGGTGTCGTCGTTCCACTCCTCGAAACGGCGATCGAGCCCTACCTTTGACATTAAATTTCAGGGGCACGAATCATTTAAGGCAGAGACATATTACGAAGGGTGGAAATCTGCTATTTATAAAACCAAGAAACGGGTAATGAACGAAACTTAGTCGACCATTGCCGCTTCGATGAATCACCCACCCAGTAGGTTAATGCAGCTCGTTCACCGACAAAGGTCAGACTCACGTAGGAGTATGAAAGATCAGGATTGGATTCCAAGGTGCGCCTATGCTTCCAACTCAGGCCTTCGTCGGAAGAGACAGCTACGTTCAGAGGAGTACGTTTTCCGCCGTGCCCTTCCCCAGGTTTGTAATTGTTATTCCAGATAAGAAGTAAATCACCCGTGGAAGGAATACGTCGCAGTGTGGAAGGAGCTTCGGGAGCGACGATTCCCAGATCATCAGGCTGGCTCCAGGTATCACCTCCATCAGCCGAGTAACTTTTGGAAATGGTTCCCAATTGATTCCGCATGATCATCAGAACGCGACCATCAGCCAGTTCAACAACCTCCGGTTCCATCGCTCCACGTTTGGGAAGATCGACTGCTTCTTTACCGGCACGCCAGTTAAGTCCGTTGTCGTCCGAAATATAACAGCGACTTATAAAATGGTTAACCTTGGTAACGTCCGGCGTGGACGCAGCGGGCGCAAGTAAACGCCCAGAGGAAAGACGCGTGATGCGATCATTATTTACCACATGGTAGCCGGGATCGTCCGTAACAAGAATGGGCGAACCAAAAGTCTGAGCTTCATCAGTCGAATATTTAACATACAGGTCGAGATCGCTGTGGCTGTTTTTCTGAAGATAGAAAAGAGCAATCCGTTCAGGGGCACCTGGGGCAGGAAGACGACGCAAGGTTACGCTCATGCAATTCAGGCCACCGGTGTTTTCCTGAAGGATACGTTGCTTACCCCAAGTTCGCCCACCGGCACTGGAATGACGGGCTACAATGTGCGCCTCAGCAAAATCGCTTCCGGTGCCAAAAAACTCCGTCACCGCAAAGAGAAGAGAACCATCCAGTAATTCAAGCACCGAACCTTCCGTGTAGCGCGGGTTTTCTTCTGTAGGAACGAAGACCAGATTCGAAACATCCTCTCCCCTCTCATGTGGAGGTGGAGCAGCGAGAACGAGCAACGACTGGGCGGCACGCAAACGTGCGTCCAGATGAAGATCGTCGAGTAAGCCAATGAGCTTGGGCTTAGTTTGAGTCGCACGAGCCTCGCCAGCAAAGGTCGCACAATAAGTGCGAAAACCAGAGTCATCCGAACCGAGATTACGCTCCAGTTGCTCAAGACCCAATTTGTCACCCAAGGCTGCGAGCGAATTTCCATGGAATACACGCTGAAGGTCATTCTCGGAATTCTCACGTCGACGTTGTATTCCAGGGATGTCCTCACTCGATCCGATACGGCCTAAAACCCAGCCAACAATCCGTGCAATGTTTGGTTCGGCAGTTGCCAATTGCTCGCGAAGAAAAGCCATCGCCTCTGGATTGCCACAACGTCCCAACGCAGCAGCAGCCATGACTTGTAAGGTGAGGTTGGACGAATGGGCAAACGCATTGCGTAATGCCGATCCATCACCGATTTCCACAACTTTATATAGACTCTCGGCCGCATGGACGTGTCCATGCGGATCGTCGCTAGAGAGAATATCCAGCATCACCTGTTTATATTCTCGTCGTCCGGCCCGCACTAATTCTCGGGCAAGACCGCAACGGCGTTGATCGTCTTTCTCGGTAAGGAGTTGGGGTTCAAGGAAGGCAATCACTTCGTCACCATACCCACCCAGCGTTAGCCCCTCAGCTGCATGAATCGACGGCCAAAAATCATCGGATCTCAAACCGTCCCGAAGCAATTCCAAACATTTGTTCCGATTTTCATTGGAGAGCTCAATAACCTCCGCAGCTATGACGGCTCGCCCTACAAAATTAAAGACTACCCAAATTACGAGAAACAGGAATGAAGAGGTATGGATTTTCATACAGCGGACCTGCTGGGATTGGTTGAAAAGATCTTACAGGCCAAATAACCTACCACGATGCCAACGATTAATGCGGCAGGCGATATCCATTGAAAACTGACGGGATCTAGACCCTGTTCATTCATTCCGAAAATGGGGCCGGAAAACGCGATCAACACGGCGACTAGAATACTGCATGACACACCGACCCACACGCCCTTCGCATTGGCGGAAGGAACAAAGAGGGCAAAGAAGAACAAGAGGAAGATGGGAACCGTCAGAAGATTTACTGTCTTGGTGGTCACTGCGGTAATATTGCCCGGCACGTGTTCTACCAGGGTGCTCGCAAGTACCACCACCGCGCCAATCGCCACGGCCAAATAACGGGCAAACAACACCTGCTTTCTTTCGGTCTTGGGCTTTCTACCGGAACGATCAAGAAAGTCGGTCATCACAACAGCCGTGATTGAATTCACACCTGAATCAATACTGGACATGGCGGCCGCAAAAAGACCTGCAACTACTAAACCGGAAACAACAGGGGGAAGGTGAAAGGCAATAAAGTGAGGAAAAATCTTATCGGCATTTTCATTGAGAGTCATTCCGACAGGAAGCAACTGGGGATCCGATTGAAAAAATCCGAGCAAGGCGAATCCTGCGATCCCAAGAGTGATGCCAACAATGGCACCGACGGTCAATTGCATGCCAATGGCCTTACGCGCAGTCTTCGCATCTTTCGTTGCCATGAAGCGCTGAATAGAGACCTGATCACCACCAGAGGTACAAACGTACCAGATAAATACTGAAATGATCGATCCAATAACAGTAACTCGCGTCGATGGATCTAAACTAAAGACAGGCTGCGAATCCCAGATGTCACCTTGCCACTCGGTCGGAAACCACCCGAATCCACCCATCTTCACTGTAATCGTGCCAATCACAAGCAAAGTACCTCCATAGAGCAAAATGGTTTGCATGAGGTCGGTAATGACAACCGCTCGCAATCCACCCAAGGAGGTATAAGTAATAGCAAAGGCTCCGGTAACGATGACGATCCAGGGAATGTAACTCTCATCTACCCCAATCATGATGGAGATCGCCTTAGCAGTCAGGTAGACAAGCAGTGACATCCAGAACAATCGAAGAACCAGAAAGAGACAGGCACCCAAAAGACGGATACTTAAACCGAGTTTTAGCTCCAGCAACTCATAGGCACTGGTAACTTTCTGCTTCATATAAACCGGAAGTAGAACAAAACCCACCACCAGGAAAACAATGGGATAGGCCAGTATATTCGTCATATAGACCGGCCCCTTGCCAAGTGACTCACCGGGAGAAGACAAATAAGTAATGGTGCTTAAGAGCGTAGCGAAGAGAGAGACTCCAATAAGCAATGGATTCATGTTCCCGGATCCTACAAAATACTCTTTAGCATTCTTTTGCTTGCGTGAGAACCACCATCCCAAAAAGAGAGTGAATAGCGCATAAATCGCTACAATAACCCAATCGATAACCGCCAATCCGTTAGCCGTTGTTGTATTCAAAGTCGGGTTGCTTTCTGCAGCCTGTGATACCAAAGGAAATAGAACCGCGAGTCCAAGGAGGCGAAGAGGCTTACTCAGTAAATGGTTTGCAGAAACACTCAATAGAATGGGGTTTGGAAAATCTTGGAGAAGAATTAGATAATACCCAACAGTATCACCTATACTTTAAGTTACAGAACAACGAGTTTTGCTGACAACCTTTATTCGTTTTATGGTATAATATTAAACGGATGAAGCGTTTAAACGGTATAGACCACGCTAGAATCTTCCAAATCCGAGTTTATTAACCTCATAGTATCAAAAAATCTAGATGTGATGAAGACCACGTGTCTCGGCACAGCCTTTAGGCGACGACGGAAGGCGCAGTTTGCAAGTAAGCGCGGGAGCGTAGTATGTTGGTGTCGTTGCAATTATTGCTGGTCCAAGTTATTAATTGATGCCGTGAGGAGTCCGCAGGACAACGACTCGCCGCAGCGGCATTTTTAATAACTTGCCGCGGCCGGGGCACTGAACTGTTTCGGAACATCTCTAGTATCTCAATGAGGATGTTCAAAATACAAAACCAACAACGTTCCCTATGGTCACTTGATCTGCTTGCAGCAGAACAGGATCGCTATGCGAACAGGATTTTCTTTTATTGTTTTTCCTGTTGGCACGAAGTGCCATCCTGTTGCCGTAGGCATCCAGCCACGTAGTGGCGATGTTTGAATATTTATTTAACAACTTTCCTCACTTATTGGACTGGCTCAGAAGTCTCGAAACTACGTAACCAAGCAGGTTGCGAGCTGGAACGCAGAACGGTTCCGGTTCTCTTGCAGAGCCCGGTCTTGTCGGTCTTCGACCTCGGAACGTGCATGTTGATTTTAGCCTTCGATAGGGCAATTTTGTATTCCTATCAACCTCCCCTCCGAATCAAATCGGAACCAATTGAATTTCCTATCAACCGCTCTATGAGATTCCAAAATTCGAAAGAGCAGCGTCAATGATTAATAGCAAATGGTGATATACGTCGTAACAGTTGCGATTCAAGACGGTGCGTTACTCTCATACTCAGAGCCATGTAACAATCCCCGAATGTAGCCAAAGGCAAACAAACGACCCAGCATCGTATAACCCGGGTTTTCATTCCCCTCACCTTCCAACTGCGGCACATGGTCTGGTCGTATCGGTCCATCAAAGCCGACCTCTTTTAATAAGCGGATGGATTCAGCCATATCAGTAGGGCCATTGTCGTGAAACGTTTCGACAAACGATTCTGCAGTTCCTCTAACGTCTCGAAAGTGAACATACTTCACATGTTTTTCTAAGCGTCTGATGGCATCAGGGATATCGGAACCCATCGCCACAAAATTTGCCTGACAAAAACAAATACCGTTACTTGGACTCGGTACCAAATCGACCAAGCGCTCAAAATTTTCCACGCTGTTCATGATCCGTGCGTTTCCAAACAGTTCACCTAAGGGAGGATCATCAGGATGCATCGCCAAACTCACGCCTGCTTTTTCCGCTACGGGCACAACTGCTTTTAGAAAATCCTCCAGGTTTTTCCACAACGAATCAGCACTGATACATTCATCCGATTTGACGTCGGGAAATTCCTCGCCGCCAGAATGATCTAGCCTTACCGCCTTTTCCGCATCTGCCAAACTGAATGCCGTGACTCTTGCTCCTCCGCGTTCCAGTACGTCCAACTTTGTCCGAACCCAATCGGCTCCTGCCATAAAGTTGTAACACAGCACTGGAACACCTGCTCGACCCATATGAATGATCAATTGTTTCATGGCTTCCAATTCAGCGCCATCGTGGTCCGTTCCTAGTTTGATTTTTTCAATCGGGAGAAACCCTTCTATGGCTACTAGTTTCAGCCCTTCTTCCTCGACGCGCTGCTTCACTTCAAGCAAGTCCTCGTAATTCGGACCTGGGTAGCGGGCAACATATCCTTCGACGCCGCATTGCGCTGCGAGACGAAGGTTTTCTGTAGATAGGGGCGAGAGAACGGTTGAAATCTGCATAGCGACTATCAATTCAACCAAAGACCTCAAAACAGCCAACTCATTTTTATCCAAAAAAAAACTACTCAGGTTCCCAGTTCAAAAGTTATTGGTTCAGGGTTTGACTAGTGAAAATACAAAAAGAAGTTCAAGTTTGGCAATCACCACGGGAATTCATCCTTCTCTTCCAACGACTTTCAAATCAATCGTGAGGAACCTGAAAATACGAAGAACAAAAGATTGTTAACCGTGAACTCTACAACCTGAGTATTTACTAAAAATGGTTTTACTGTAACTGCGATTTTGACGTCGCAGAAAGAATATCTCCCTGTCAGTCATGGTTGTAGAATAACTATGTCTTCTACCCCACAAATCATCACCTTCAATCAAATGCGCGAGTCCCTCTATGCTGCGGTTGTTTCCGACGCTCTCGACGCTACTGGCTATCGATCACAGTCTTGTGCTGCTCCACTCACAAACCTCACTGGGGGTGCATCCGTTCTTGTCGGCCGTGCCAAAACTACCCTTTGGGAAGATCTGGACCACGAGGACCCCGAACCTTACAAACTCGAACTCAAGGCAGTCGATTCTTGCCAAGCTGACGACATTTTCATTGCCGCCGCTCACGGCTCGAATCGCTCGGGTGTTTGGGGCGAACTCCTCACCACCGCTTCGCGAAATGGTGGATGCGTTGGCGCTATAGTAGACGGATTCGTTCGAGACACAGCACCCATGAGTCAAATGAAGTTCCCCGTCTTTGCTCGTGGCACCAATGTTTACGACAGCCTGCATCGTCAGCGCGTTACCGCTATAGACATTCCCGTTGAGATCGGTGGCGTGACCTTCAACCCGGGTGACCTAATTATTGCCGATGCCGATGGTATTGTGGTGGTGCCTCAAAAAGTTGAAGAAGAAGTCATCCGTGCAGCATGGGAAAAAGTCCACGCCGAGAATATCACCCGCGACGCCATCCGTGATGGCATGTCCGCTACCGATGCTTACAACAAATACGGTATCCTTTAATGAATACATTGCCACCTGCTCTCGATCCCAAATCTTGCCACTCCCGCCAGGAAGCAGTACGAGGCCTTCTCAAAGAACAGCAGCTCGACGCAGCTCTCTTCTTAAACCGCAACTATGTCCACGCCCTCACCGCTTATTGGCACGAACAATCCCTCACGCCGGTCGCCCTAATAGTTCCCCTAAATGGGAAAACCATCCTTGTCGCTCCAGGCGAAAACCTCGATGTCCCCGCCGCGGACGAACACCTATCTTATCACCCTCAGGAACTTTGCACGCTTGTTGAAAATATCCCAGCTCGTTTAAGTGCAGCTATCAGCCAGACGCTAGCACCCTTCAAACGCATAGGCACTACCGGCGGCGTTCCAACTGCCCTCGTTGAATTACATGAGTGGATCGACATCGCCACCGAGTACCAAAACCTTCGTCGTTGTAAATATCCCGACGAAGTTGAGGTCCTGCGCTATGCCATACAAGCCACCGAAGTCGCCTATGCGGAAGCGCGAAACATCCTCACTCCCGGCCTTTCCGAATTAAGTCTTTATGCCTCGATGCAGTCAGCGGCCATCAACGCCGTTGGTGAGCCTCTCTCTGCTTGGGGTAATGATTTTCGTTCCGGTGAACCAGGCGGTTTTCCACGCCAAAGTCCGGCCGCAGCAGGAGAAATAGCAGTCCTCGATATCGGTGTCGGGGTCCGGGGATATCGTTCCGACCTGTGCCGAAGCTTTGCGGTCGACCGAAATCCCACCGATGTGCAATTGAAAGCCCACGCTCGTGTTCTTGAAGCTTTGGATCATTCCGAAAAAAACATCAAACCAGGCACGAGCTGCAAAAGACTTTTCGAGGACATTCATACTCAGCTCGATGGCTGGAACGGCTACTCATTCTATCATCACCTCGGCCATGCAATCGGCCTCGACGCTCACGAAACCCCACGGCTCAATCCGTATTGGGATGACACCTTCCAAGCCGGTGATGTCGTAGCCGTCGAACCTGGCCTTTATGGCGAGGACCTTCGAGCCGGCCTCAGACTTGAGCAAAATTTCCTCGTCACCGAAACTGGCGTCGAGCGTCTATCTAATTTTTCTCTGGAATTGTAAGAGCCCCTTTTCACACAGCATGCCTTCTCTGTTCCAAACGCACCAGATCCAGGGCACCCTTGGCGAAGGCCCGAACCTTCTTATTACAGCAGGCGTTCATGGTGACGAATATGAGGGCATGGTAGCGATTCGGAAACTCATCTCCAAGATCGATCCCAAACAGCTCAGGGGCCAACTCACCCTTGTTCCATTAGTCAATGAATCTGCGTTTGCTCTGCGTGCGCGTGCCGGAGAAGACGGTCTCGATCTCGCGCGTACCTGTCCCGGCCGCTCGGATGGTTCCCAAACCGAGCGAGTCGCCCACGAGCTAGCCACTCTCATCAACAACGTTGATTACTATATCGATTTGCACACCGGCGGTAGTATCATGCAGGTAGATCCGCTGGTGGGTTACAACCTGGTTTCCGATCAAACAATTCTCAACACCCAACGCCGTATGGCGCGCGCCTTCGGTCTACCTATCAATTGGGGTACTTCCGCCGAACTCGATGGACGATCCCTTTCTGTTGCTCGCGACGCCAATGTTCCGGCCATCTATACCGAGTATTTGGGAGGCGGACTCTGCTCAGACGCAGGAGTCAAAGCCTACTGTCAAGGTTGCCTGAATGTCATGGCTGAGTTGGAGATGATTGAAACTCGACCCGTCCCAACTGCACCCGAAGTGGTTGTGGAAGACAATCGACCTGCTTCCGGCCATATGCAGATTTGCCACCCGAGTCCTGCGGCCGGTTACTTCGACCAGTCAGTCACCCTAGGGCAATCTGTCGAAAAAGACCAACCCCTCGGAAGAGTCCTCGATCCTCTAGGAGAATCTTCACATGAAATCTTCGCTGATCAATCCGGCCGCCTCATTGTTCTACGCACTAGCTCATCCGTTAAAAAGGGTGACAGTCTTGCTGTAATCCTAGATCCTTATACCACATGAAAGTCGCCTTAATTACAGGAGCAGCCCGAGGAATCGGTGCCGCCACTGCAACCGAATTCGCTAACGCAGGCTACGCAGTTGCTATACTCGATAGGGATGGGGAAGAGTTGCGCCAAACCGGAAGCAAGCTTGAACAGATGGGCGCAAAGGTTCTGACACTCGAAACCGATCTCTCCTCTCTGGAACAAATCGAAAAGGCTGTCTCTCAAACCGCAGAACATTTCGGACGTATAGACGTCCTCATTAACAACGCTGCCACCCGCGAGCTCGAAACCATTCGAGAGATCACTCCCGAAAACTGGCAGCGCGCCATCGATGTCAATCTAACTGCTCCTGCCTTCCTTTCCAAATGGTGCTCACCGCATATGAAAATCAATGGGGGTGTCATTATTAACATAACCTCCGTCGAAGCCCATATTCCCAAAGGCGTATGTGCCGTGTATGCAGCGACCAAGGCTGGCCTACTAGGCCTAACCTGGGAAACAGCCAATGCACTCGCCGGTGACAACATTCGTGTGATCGCCCTCTCGCCAGGTGCAATTGCCACCGATTTCGGTGGAGACTACAGCGGTGGAAAAGACGACCAACCTGCAGATCCAACTCTTTCAAAGGATATGCGAGATTACTCGGAGAGCGTCATCCCCATGCAGCGCTGGGGTACTGTCGAAGAAGTCGCCCGCACCTGTCGCTGGCTCGCAAGCGACGAAGCCTCCTACATAACCTCCACAGAGATAACGGTTGATGGCGGTCTGCGCCATACATGGATGACACGTGAGATTAAGAACCGGATCCGACCGGGAGAGTTCGAGTAATTACAATCTCACTGTGAGTATCTGGAAATACAGCGACCAGCTTCCCTCGCCGCCATCGGCGAAGCATCGTCTCACCCTGGGCGAAGGAGAAACACCGCTGATCGCCTCACGCTCAATTGGCCCTTCACTGGGCTTGAAGAACCTTTATTTCAAATTAGAAACGGTTAATCCCTCAGGTTCATTTAAAGATCGATTTGCGGCAGCAGCTCTCTCTCACCTACTTGCCAGCGAAAGCAAACGGCCTATCTGCCTGGGAACCTCCAGCGGTAACACAGGAGCAGCTCTCGCAGCTTATTCAGCAGCCGCTGGCATTCCATGCATACTCGCCATCGTCGACACCGCACCCCAAGCCAAACTCTCGCAAATGCTTTCCTATGGGGCACAGCTCATTCGTATCCGCGGTTTCGGTACCGATGCAAAATGCACCTTAGAGACAGTTGAGAAACTTCAATCCCTATCTACCCAACTAGGCACAGTATGCCAAGTTAGTGCCTTTCAGTTTGCCCCGTTAGCAATGGCGGGCGTGCAAACCATAGCCTATGAGCTTGCCGCTCAATTGCCAGATGGGATCGATCACGTCTTCGCACCCGCCGGCGGAGGTGGTCTGGTCCTGGCGGTAGCGCGAGGCTTTACTTCTATAGATAATCAAGCTGCGGTACATTGTGTTCAACCCGAAGGAAACGACACTATCGCTACCGCCCTTCGTACCGGAGCCGACCAAGCTTGTTCCTGCGAATGCACCACTAAAGTCAGTGGCCTCCAGGTAGCCAGTGTAATCGACGGCCATGAATCTCTTACTGCCTGCCGTGCCTCCGGCGGAACCGGCCACACCGTTGACGACCTAACGGTCTTTGATTTTCAGCGACGACTCGCCGAAGAAGAAGGTATCTTTGCTGAACCCGCAGCAGCGGTTGCCTTGGCAGGAGCCGCTCAAGCTATGGCTGCTGATGAGCTCGACCCCGACTCCAATATTGTCTGCCTCGTCACCGGCTCGGGATTCAAAGACGCTTCCTCCATAGACCGCATCAACACCGATCGCGAAGCTCCTCTTGTCGAAAGTCTTGAAGAGTTCGAAACGATTGTACGAGCAATAATCTAAAACAAAATGACAAAACCTCTGACAACAACACCGGCAGAGCAAGGATGCTCTTGCCCTACCATTTCAGCCAAAGGAGGTAGGGCCACTGCGCGTGCCTCGGCGAAGCGTTGCGAAGACGGGTCCCCGCAGTGCCGAATTGAGATCAGATCGAGAAATATTCGATTGGATTCTAACCTTATATGAAAAGAATAGGCATTATCGGACTCCTCCAGGAATCCAACACTTTCATCGAAGGTAAAACCACCCTCGAGCACTTTCGGGACGACCTCTTACTTGTTGGCGAAGCGATTCATCAACAGATGTCAGAAGCGCCTCACGAAATCGGAGGTTTCTTTGAAGGAGTGGCAGCAACCGACTATGTGGCGGTACCCATTTTCCTGGCACGCGCAATCCCCTATGGAGTAATCGAAGCCAGCGCTTTCGATTCCCTGGTCGAACAGCTTCTCGATGAACTCAGAAGAGCCGGTCCACTCGATGCCATCCTTGCCGCTCCACACGGCGCTACCGTCGCAGAGAATCATCCAGACGCTGACGGATACTGGCTTGGTGAAGTTCGTAAAGCCGTCGGTCCGGACCTACCCATCGTTGCTACCATCGATCCCCACGCAAATCTCTCCCAGGCCATGATCGATGCCACGAATGTGATCATGGCCTACGAGACGAATCCTCACCTCGATCAAAGAGCCACTGGCCGTCGCGCCGCTGACCTTTTAACCAGAGTACTTCGCGACGAGATTCAGCCGATTCAGTTCGCCGCCTTTCCTCCCATGGCGATCAACATCCAGTCCCAGGATACTTCTACTGCTCCTCTTTCCGATTTCTATGAAAGCGCAAAGGAGCTCAATGAAAGAAAAGATACTCTTTCCCATTCCATTATCCTTGGTTTCCCTTACGCAGATGTTCCAGAAATGGGTTCGGCGGTTCTTGTCGTCACAGACAACGATACTGAGCGGGCCACGGAGATCGTAGGCGAACTCGGCAATGCCATGTGGGAAATGCGCCAAGAATTCGAACCCACCTTCGTACCTCCTCGTGATGCAATCAAGACCGCCCTCGCCTCAGCGGAATTTCCCGTCGTTCTCCTCGACATGGGAGACAACGTCGGTGGCGGCTCTCCGGCTGACGGTACGACCTTACTCACAGAACTACATGGTTGCGGCGCCACAAACGCCTTCGTTTGTATCTGTGATCCCGAATCAACTACCTCCGCTATCGAAGCCGGCCCCAAAGCCGAGCTCGAGCTAACGATCGGAGCAAAAAACGACACGCTACACGGCGCGCCCTTCAAGGCACACTTCCGTGTTCTTTCAATTCATGATGGAAAGTTTTTCGAGACGAAAGCCCGCCATGGTGGTTTCACACAATTCGACCAAGGCCCCACAGCCGTTGTTGAAACTCTCGATACAGAGATTAAGGTTATGCTTACCACCCGCCGTATGCCTCCTTTCAGTCTAGCCCAACTGACAAGCTGCGAACTAGCTCCGAAATTATTTTCCATCATTGTCGCCAAAGGAGTCATCGCTCCTCTAGCCGCCTATCGTCCCGTTGCAAAATCCTTTATCCACGTCGACACCCCGGGAGTAACACGAGCGGATATGACACGACTCAACTATTCCCACCGTCGTAGACCCATGTTTCCCTTCGAGAAATCTAATACCCAACTGCTCTAAGACCATCACACTTTAATCATAATCCACATAGTAAAAATACTTGATGACTAGTTCGCTTATTTCACGTCGCCAATTTCTCCAGACTTCAACGCTTGTTTCCGCAAGTACAGCCCTTGGCTTTCACATTCTTCCTGCAAAAACTGCTACCCCTGCAATTAGAATAGCGGATACGCGCACGATCAGCCAGCAGCCGGAGTATTACTGTGGTTGGCCGACCCTTACGCGTCGGTCAAACGGCGAGTTAATCGTGGTCGGGTGGCCGGGAGGCCCATGTCTGCCCCTTTGGCCGACTCGACCTCATGCGCTCAAAGGACGACGGTGAAACCTGGTCGTGGCCGCGCACGCTACTGGATGGTCCAATCGACGACCGCGATGCAGGCGTGCTCGAAACCGCCAAGGGCAGCCTACTCGTCACCACCTTTACTTCACTGGCCTATGAATCCTACGAACTAAATAAAGCACTTGCGAGAAAACCGCATGAAGAAGGGGCGTGGTCCGCCGAAAAACTAGAACGTTGGCAAGCAGCTCATAATCGTATCAGCGCCGATCAACGACAAGCCGAATTAGGACAATGGATGATTCGCTCAACCGACGGTGGAGTCACTTGGTCAGGGCGGTATCCGAGTATTGTAAATAGTCCGCATGGACCGATCCAACTTTCCGACGGCCGCCTGCTTTATGCGGGCAAAGTTCTCTGGACCGGCGAAGGCGAGGTTGGGGTCTGTGAATCGAAGGACGACGGCAAGACCTGGCAATGACTGGCTGACATTCCCACTCGAACAGGTGACGATGCGAAA
>TARA_B110000037_G_scaffold73296_1_pt1 | contig 14190 bp, 16 predicted proteins | sample TARA_B110000037 | Tara Oceans TARA_B110000037 (sample SAMEA4397196) | marine metagenome | biome: Polar Biome; feature: [MIX] marine epipelagic wind mixed layer (ENVO:01000061); material: water (ENVO:00002006), including particulate matter (ENVO:01000060) such as... | depth 10-100 m
TAATTTTTAATTGTAACATATTTCATCTTAATATTCACATTGTCTGAAAGCACCAAACTACTTCCCCCAACTCCAAAGGCTCTTCTGTTTAGAGAAAAATTAGTCAAAAATATTACTGTGGTTTTTGAGGAGGTTACGTTCAATGTGGTTTCTACCCTTTTCTTAATTCCCTTAATTGTTATAAAACCTTTTAATAAATATTTAGAGGTGGTTATTTTCTCTATTGCAATAGACTCAAATACAATATTAGGATACTTTTTAATATTAAAATAATCTACCTCTAAAAGGTGTTTATCCCTAGCTTCTGAGTCCGTAAATATTGATGCTACGCTTATTTTTACATTCAAAAAAAAAACCTTTAAATTACTTGCACTAAAATTACTGGAAGCTATGAATTGATTAAAATTACCAGGTACGTTAAATCCAAAGTTCTTTATTGTAAATGTAATTTCAGAGGCTGTTTTATCTTGTACCAATTCTTGTGAAAAACAAGTGAAAGCACCCCATAAAAAAACCAATAACATAATTTTAAGTCTCATATATAGGTTAAAATTTAGAGCCTACGTTAAAAGCATACGCTCCGTAATTTCCGTGATGAGAAATTGAGCATGATGTTGTTAATAATTCTTCTTGATAATAAAAAAGGGGTGCACCAACCAACGTTTTTCTTTTCTCTACCTCTTTAGGTAACACACCCATTAATGCGGCAAGTCTCTTCTTAACTGCCTTATTTAATTCTTTTGGCACTCCTACTGCATAAAATAACTTCCCTTCTTTTTGAGTTTCACGAGCCAATGTATGCACATGAAAAGCATCAAAAAAAGAACTTGTATGAAATTTTGTTTCTTTAAAAACAACCACCCCTTCACTAGAAGAAAAAGTACTGCATTCAAATTTTTGTGGTGCAAAAAATCGTTTTTTAACCGATTGTGTGTAGCATTTATAAGCCGCTTCTTTCATGGACCAAAACCGCCAAACTTTAAAAAAAGGATCTGCAGAAGTCTGTATTTCTTCCTGCTCTCTTTGAGTAAATTGCTTTTCTAAAAACCCTTTTCGCCGCCAATTACTTGCCGTTTTGGCAAGTTTTAAATCAACAATATCATTGCCAATATTATGCATTCATTTTGTTTTGAATTACAGTTACTGTTGCTTTTACAGAAAGCATTTTTTCCATAGAGTCATTGTCTATTTCTATGTTAAATTCATCCTCTACATCTAAAATAATATCTACTAAATTAGCGGAGTTTATTTCTAAATCATTTATAAAATCTGTGTTCTCATTTAAGTTTTTAAATCCTTCCTCATTTTGAACATAGGGCTTTACTAAGGTTGTTAGTTTTAATATAATTTCTTCTTTTGTCATTTTATTTTGAGTATTTTTTAAAGAGTACACATGCATTTACGTCACCAAAACCAAAACTTGCCTTGGCTAAAACGGTAATGCTTTTTTTAATTATTTTAGTTGGAATTTTATCTGTATCAATTAATGCTGCTATTTCTGGATGCACCTCTTCACAATTAATGTTCGGAAATACAAATTGACCTGTAAGTTGCAAAACCGAAGCCACACACTCAATTGCTCCTGATGCAGCTAAGCAGTGCCCCACCATCGATTTTAAAGAATTGATATATGGAAAATCACTTCCTTTTCTATCCAACGCTCTTGTCCAATTTTCTATTTCTAAAGAATCTTTCGAAGTCGCTGTTAAATGCCCATTAACTACATCTATTTCTGCTGATGTAATTTTAGCATCCAATAGTGCATCCGTAATGCATCTTTGGACCGCCTCTGAATTTGGAGCCGTTAAGGTGCCTCCATTTCTTTGCCCTCCAGAATTGACGTTACCACCTAAAACCTCTGCATAAATGGTTGCCTTGCGAGCTAAAGCACTTTCTAAAGACTCTAACACCAAAGCACCTGCACCACTTCCTGGCACAAAACCCGCAGCCTTAGCGCTCATGGGTCTTGACCCTTTTTCTGGAGTTTCATTGTATCTATAAGACATTACCCTCATGGCATCAAAGCCGCCCCAAGTATACAGACTGCTATCACTAGCACTGCCCACCAACATGCGTTTTGCTTTTCCTGATTTTATTCTTTCAAATCCCAACAATAAAGCCTCTGTTCCTGTTGTGCAGGCAGAGGAGTTTGTTGTCACTTGATTCCCAAAACCTAAAATTCCGCCTAAATATGCAGAAATTCCACTCGCCATTGTTTGCACTACGGAAGTACTTCCAAGGCGGCGTACTTTTTGATCATCTATCTTATAAATAGCTTCCCGAAGTTTTTCAATTCCCGAAGTTCCAGTTCCAAAAATCAATCCTGAATTGTAGTCTAAACTTGAGTTTTCCTCAGCGGAAAAACCAGCATCTTTCCAAGCATCCATTCCTGCTATACAGCCATATAAAATAGAGGTGCTGTTAAACCCTCTCAATTGCAAAGGAGTTAAATATGCTGCTTTTTTTTCTTCAGAAACAGTTGGAATTCCTCCAATACAACAAGAAAAACCTTTGTCTTTTAGGTGTTGGTGAAAGGTAATTCCCGAAGTCCCTGTTTTTATTGCCTTTGTAAATGCAGATACCCCAACACCATTGGGTGCTACCACGCCTAAACCAGTAATTACAACTCTATTTTTCATCTTACTTAGTAAGTATCATTCCGGAAATAGTTCCCCGACAAACCAACTCCTCTTTAGAATTCATCATTTTTACCTTACACTTCAACTTATTAAATCTAAAATATTCTTTTTCTGAAATTACGGTTACTTTTTCATTTGGCAAAACAGGTATGTAAAAATCTGTTTGATTAGACGTTAAAACGATTTGTAATTTTCTTTTAAGCGATATTTCATCTCGCAATAAATAAATACCCAAACAAACAACACCAATTTGTGCCATTGTTTCTGTTAATATTACGCCCGGTGTTATGGGGTTTTCTTTAAAGTGTCCCCTATAAAAAAAAGCCTCTTCTTTAAAAATATAATTTCCTAAAACACCATTTTCTGAGACCTCTGTAAGCGCATCCACAAATAAAAAAGGAGGAGCATATGGCAGGTTACTAATAATTTGTTCTGAATTCATTTTTATAATTTTACCACTCTAACAAAATCCGTTGTGCAGAAAACCCTGGGCCAAAACTCAACATTACACCTCTTTCTCCTTTGGCTGGGTTTCTGTCCATAAAACGCTCTAAAACATATAACACTGTTGCGCTAGACATATTTCCATACAGTCGCAACACCTCTTTTGTATCGTCTATATTCTTCCCTAAAACACCAAATAGGTCTTCTACGGTTTGAACAATTTTCTTTCCACCTGGATGAAAAATCAAATGCTGTATGTCGTCAATTGTGAGGTTGTTTCGCTCTAAAAAGGGATGCACAATTGCAGGAAAGTGCTCTGAAATTTTCTGCGGAACCTCTTTATCTAAAATCATTTGTAAACCTGTATTTACCAGCTTAAAACCCATCATACTCGTTGCGTCATAAAAATGATACATGGCCTCATCTATAATTTCTGGCCCCTTGTCCTCTTCATAAGAAGAAAGAATAACAGCGGCAGCACCATCACCAAAAATCGCCGCACTTACAATATTTGTCATCGAATAGTCGTCTAACTGAAAAGTCGCTGTTGGTGCTTCCACCGCAATTACGGCCGCTCTTTTATTCGGATTTGCCTTCAAGAAATTTTTTGCATAAATAATTCCTGATACCCCAGCAGCACAACCCATTTCTGTAACAGGCAAGCGCACAATATCTTGTTTCATTTGCAAAGCATTAATTAAGTAAGCATCCATAGAGGGAATCATAATGCCGGTACAACTCACTGTAATGATATAATCAATATCCGTTGCTTTCAATTGTGCTTTATCTAAAGATTTCTTAAGCGATTGTTCTGCTAATTTTACAACTTCTCTTGCGTATATATTGTTTTTTTCTTCAAAAGAAGTCGCTATAAACACTTCCTCCGGATCCATAATTGAATACCGCTTATCCACTGCGGCCCCCTCAAATAGCTTGATAACTTTCCGCTGAAAACGGGTATCCTGATCTTGCATCCATAATTTTACAAACGGAATAATATCTTTTGTATCTCGATAATATTTTGGAAGCTGTTTTGCGACCGATGTTATTCTTACTGCCATTTATTTTTGAATTATCCATTGAAAACGAAATGCCCATTTCCAAGAAATTTGTGATTTTACCTGTATTCTTTGTGATATTTTAACCAATTCTCTTCTTTTAAACCCTCTTAAAACAGAAGTTAAACCGTCTTCAATTATCATATTATTTTTTATAAAAACAGATAGTAGCATAAATAAATAATACGCCAACTTATGCCTGTGAAGGTCGTTTACTACAATCGCTATTTTTGTTTGTTTCAATGTATTCCCTAAAAAAGACACCAAAGGGTCTTCTTTAAAATGATGTAAAAACAGTGTTGCTAAAACAACGTCGAATCTCCTATCTTTAAATGCTTCAGAAAAAACATCTTCCGTCATAAAACTTAGTTCAGAGAATTCCACAGAGAGTTCGTTTGCATACGCAATTGCCGTTGGGTTGGCATCCATACCAATCAGCTTCATTTTATAACCGTTTTTTCTTCCAAACTTCGCAACATCCCTTAAAATATCTCCATGTCCACAACCAATGTCGGCGATGGTTAATTCTTTTTCTTTCGGGTGATTTTTTAATACTTTTTTCAATGTCTTTACCGTCATTAAATTTCCTCCCAACCAACGGTTTATCTTTTCTAACTTGTCTAAAGTATCCCTTAACAAGTCCCCTCCAATTGAAAAATCGTCCATTAACTCCTCTTTGTCTGTTCTCCTTTTCGTGCTGATGAAAAAATCCATTTTCCCTACTTAATTTTAAGGTTTATAATGCCATTTTAAAACTATATTTTCATTGGTTTTCCGTGCGTTTGTTTGATAATAATCGGCAACAAAAAAGGAATTCTCTTTAAAGCCTGCAATAAAATGGCTGCAACCTTCTCTTTTCGAAACAGCATTGCTATAAAATGTCCTACTTTTAAACGAAAACGAAACTTTTTATTCCACTGTCTAATATATTGCTTTTCCAGTTCCCTTCTTGAACTCAAGGAACCATTCAGGTAATTTAGAATCAATTTAGATGCAATTTGAGCGGATTGAATTGCCATACTCATTCCATTTCCGCACAAAGGATGAATCATTCCTGCAGAATCACCACACATTAAAACATGATTTTCTACAGGCTTTTTTGTTTCAAAAGAAATCTGACTAATCGTAAGAGGGTTTCCAAAAATTGCCTCAGAATTCTGATATATTTCCTTTAGAAACTTGTTTTTAAAAACAACTTGCTCTTGAAAGTCTTGGATATTCTTATACTTTTTAAAAGATGATAAATTGGTGATATAGCATAAGTTAATTGCATTGTTTTCAACCTTAGAAACCCCGCAATAACCACCTTTAAAATTATGAAGTGCTACTAAATCGTCAGGGAAATCTCCTTTTACATGAATTTTCACTCCTAAGTAAGGTGCTTTTTGCTGAATAAAGGCCCTTTCCATTTTCACGTCTAATAAAGAGCGTTTTCCAAAAGCACCGATTGCCACTTTTGAAGTAAACATGTTATTTTCTTTTGTTTCAATAGTAAAAATACCCTCTGAAAAAACAGTATTTAAAACCACGTCTTGTATAATTACTACGCCATTTTCTTTTGCTTTTTCTGACAATACAAAATCAAGTGTGTGACGCGAAATTCCAAAGCCTCCTAACGGTAATTTTGCAGAAATAAGCTTATTTTTTGTAGTCGATAATTGAAACTTTTTAATTTTTACCGCACCAAAATCAAAAGGATTAATGTCTAAAAAATCTAAATACGGCAATACTTCGTTTGAAATATATTCTCCACAAACTTTATGTTTTGGGTATTCATTTTTCTCTATCAACAACACCTTTTTACCATACTTTGAAAGGTGTATGGCATTGCATAAACCTGCCAGCCCTCCACCAATGATTGTAACATCAGAAACGTCGTTGCTATTTATATGATTTAAAGTGTCCGTGCTTTTCTTCATTTATTTTAATAATTCTCCTAGTTCCTTTCCTACCAAGCTACCAATTGCAACGCCCATTCCTCCCAAACGAACTCCACAAAAAACATTATCAGAGAGCTGTTTTACAATTGCTTTTTTCTGAGGGCCAACGCCCATTATTCCACTCCACCTATGTTCAATTTCAAAAGACGTATTTGGTAAAATGGTTTCCTTTAAAATTTTTTCTAATTGGTTTTGTATGCGCGGTGTCTGACCGAAAACAGCCGTTTCTTCCGTCTTAAAATCAAGGTTTCTTCCTCCTCCGAATAAAATCCGATTGTCGATGTTTCTAAAATAATAATAGCCTTTGTCTAAATGAAAGGTTCCCTTAATTTTTAAATTTTTAATAGGTGTTGTTATTAAAACTTGCGCTCTCGCTGGTTGCACTTCTTCAGCAACAAATTGCTTTGCAAAACCATTCGTAGCAATAAAGAGTTTCTGTGTTTTAAAGTTGATTTTATCTGTTTTTACTTCCATGGAACTGTCTTGTGTCACAAAACTTTCCACAGATATATTATTAAGGATTTTAACCCCTAATTTCTGAACCTTTTGAAGCAACTCAAAAGCCATTTTTCCGGTGTCAATCTGACCTTCAAAATTATTGACAATATATTTTGAGTGTACCTTTTTGAAATGGAATATATTTTCGGAAACAGAAAAAACATCCGACTTAAAAATAGGATTTAAAAGATCATTTATTGCTTTTTTTTGAGAAATACACTCCTCAAAAAACCCTTCTGAGTCGCACAATTCAAATCCTTTATTTTGCTGATAGTCGATGTTTTTATCTCCTAGGTTCTTACGCAACAATTGTAGTCCCTTCCAGCGGTTGTCTACTAAATTATAAACTTCTTGCGTTGAATGTGTGCTTAAGTCATCTATTAATTCTGAAAGGCTCCCAAAGCAGGCAAAGCCAGCATTTTTTGTGCTTGCCCCTTGGGGCAACATACCTTTCTCTAAAATTACAATCTTTGCTTTAGGGTGTTTCTTCTTTAGTGACAAGGCACAATTTAAACCTACAATCCCACTCCCCACAATTGTAAAATCTACGTTAGAAAACCACTCTTTTAATTCCCAATAACTATAATTCATTATATATTTTTTTCAAAACAAACACTGTCTTTTTTCCCGATGTGTTGTCTGTAATTTGGTGTTACTTTATGGGCATTTTTAAGATAAAAATTTACAGCTTCAACCTGCCTTTTTCCCGTTTCTAAAATACACTTTTTATACCCCAATTCTCTTGCAGAAGTTTCTAATTTTTTTATAATTTTTTACGCACGCCCGAAGCCTCTTCTTTCTAGGCAAACAAACATTCTTTTTATTTCAATCGAAAAAACGTCAAATTCTTTGGTCGCTCCACAACACATAGGGGTTTCGTCGACACACAGCAGAACAATGCCTTTTAGTCCTTCTGTACTATTCAACTGATTTTAAAGCGCGTGCTCAGTGCTGTCAGTGATTTTTAAGCAGGCATCTAATTGTTGTATTAAGTTTATAAAATCTTGGTTTTTAGCATTGGTTTTTAGTGTTTTTACCTTCATTTATATCGGGTTTTTAGTATCTCGTTTTATAAAGTCTCCAAAACTTCGAGAAAGAAACACTCTTCTCACTAGACTGTCCTAAAAATCAAACTTTAATTGTACCCAAAAAGGAACTGCCTCCTCTGTATTTAAATTCCCAAAAGACAAACCAAGTAAACGAACAGAGTTTGTAATTTCCTGCTGATATAACAACTCAGAAACTACAGGAAAAAACTCTTTTTTCGTTTGCATAAAAGCAGGCATTGTTTTACTCCTTGTCTGTTGGGTGAAATCTGAATATTTAATTTTTAAAGTAATTGTTTTCCCTTTTGTGTCCGTTTTTTTCATGCGCCGCTCAAGTTCTTCTGCAATCTTTTCCAGGCGCTCTATCATAAAAATTTCTGAGGAAATGTTTTCACTAAAAGTGCGTTCTGCTGCGATAGATTTTCGAATTCTATTCGGTTTGACTTCACTATTATGAATTCCCCTTACAATTTGGTAATACTGCGTCCCTGACTTTCCAAACAACTTAACTAGCTCCTCCTTGGTTTTTTTCTTCAAATCATTGCCTACAAAAATACCTAGATTGTACATTTTTGCAGCAGTAACCTTACCAACACCATAAAACTTATTTACAGGAAGTGCTTCTAAAAATTCAATTACCTCCTCTGGATTTATTGTTTTTTGTCCATTTGGCTTGTTGATATCTGAAGCAACTTTCGCAAGAAACTTGTTAATTGAAATCCCCGCAGAAGCTCGCAAGCCTATTTCGTCGTATATTTTTTTTCGTATTTCAGTTGCAATCAGGCTTGCAGAAAGATTCCCTTTTTTATTCTCAGTAACATCTAAGTAAGCTTCATCCAAAGAAAGCGGCTCTACCAAATCTGTATATTCAAAAAATATTTCCCTTATTTTTAAGGATATTTCTTTGTATCGCTCGAAATCTGTCTTTACAAAAATTAAATGCGGACATTTTTGTTTTGCCAAAAAAGAACTCATCGCAGATTTTACACCAAATTTTCGAGCCTCATAACTTGCTGCAGAAACCACTCCTCTTTCTGCACTTCCACCTACTGCAATTGCTTTACCTATTAATGCTGGATTATCTAACTGGGCTACCGATGCGTAGAATGCATCCATATCTACATGAATTATTTTTCTAAAAGGTCCCTGCAATTCCATCAATCAAAAATACGGAATTTGCAATACTATTTTCAAGATTCTCGGTTCAAAAAGCGAACCGTTATTTTTAATGCTTCGTTGAGCTCTCGAGACATTTCTTCTTGCTCCCAAGGATGGGAAACATTGAAAACATGGTCTGCTTTTTCAACCACTTTAAAAACGCTTTTAGGGTTCCATATGTGCAAACTTTCTGCTTCCTTAATAGAAACAGAGGTATCACTATCCCCGTGAATTATTAGTTGAGGAATGTTTAGATTTCGAGTCGCTTTCTGAATATTTAAACGTTTTTTGTTTTTATCAAAATCTTCATAAAATTGATAAAAATGAGGCATTTCCTGCTTAGTTCGTCCATTTTTTACATAAAAAACCCCTTTTTCGGCCCATTTTTTAAAATCTTCTTTTTTTGGAAACCGCCCTTCATAGTTAGAAACCCCTGCCAACGAAACTACCTTATTAACACGACGGTCTTCTGCTGCTTTTAGTAATACGGTACCTCCCCCTCTACTGTGTCCAATTAGAGAAATATCTGCACTATTTACGTCATTCTTGAAATCAGGATGATCAAAAATCCAGTCAATAATACTTTGCAAATCATCTCCTTCTTTCGTATAGTTATTATTACCGAATGCATCTAAATCTGGAAAGTCAATTGGTTGTTCGACAGTTCCTCCATTGTGTGAAAAATTAAACTTTATAAAGAAAAACCCCGCATTTGAAAATGCCTCCGCCATTAAATTCCAAGCACCCCAATCTTTAAACCCTTTATAACCGTGGCAAAAAATAAGCACTTTCTTTGGCCTGTTTGTTTTCTTAAAAAAAACATCTACTAGCAGCGGTTTGTTGTGCTTTCCTTTGACAATTATGTTTTTTATCCTTTTCATCTCTCTATAAAAGTGTTTTTATTGCTGTAAAAACAGCAATAAAACCTGTTAAAACCGCTAAAATTATATTAATATCATTGGTAAGTTTTCCTGTTAGCCGTTGTAGCCTTTTTGCAAATTTCCCATATAAGAAAAGTATCAAAAACGTACCTAAAAAAGATCCTACAACAAAAAAGAATACAGGAACAGCTTCAAAACTAAAAAAAGCAAAGGCTTCTAAAGCGACGATTACTCCGCAAAAAAAAGGGATGGAAAATATATTAAAAGCAGACAACAACAACCCTGTTAAAAACGACTGCTGCGCTGTTTCTGTTTTCCCTTCAATTGATGTTTTCGTTTTCTTAGACGCCCTGTAAAAATAAACTGATAATGCAGCGAAAACGAAGATTCCGGCTTGTTCTAAAGTCTCTAAAATAGTAGGGTTTTCTGAAATATACTTTGTTAAAAAAACCGCCACATAAGCTTGTAACAGCACAACTAAAGAAACCCCTAAAACATACTTGTTTGTCTCTTTTTGTCCTTTTTCTAAACTTATTTTTAAAGCAGTCATGTTCAACATGCTTGGAGTTATGGAGCCCACAAAAGAGAAAAAAAAGCCGAAAAGGAAAAGAGAAACAAACATCATTTAAAGAATCTAAATGTAAAGATTGGTTTTTAAAATAAACTGCACAAAAAAACGCATCAAAAATTGATGCGTTTTATACTTTAAAAAAATAAAGGCGAAAAGCTATACCACACCTTGGGCTAACATCGCATCTGCAACCTTCACAAAACCAGCAATATTTGCTCCTTTAATATAATCTATAGTTCCGTCTTCGTTTTCACCGTATTCAACACAAGAATCGTGAATGTCTTCCATGATGTCTTTTAATTTGTCGTCTACCTCTTTACGAGACCAGCTTAAACGCAGCGAATTTTGACTCATCTCTAAACCAGAAGTGGCAACACCACCCGCGTTACTTGCTTTTCCTGGCGCAAACAATATTTTTCCTTTTTGAAATTCGTGAATTGCCTCTGGTGTAGAGGGCATATTTGCTCCTTCAGAAATACACATACAACCGTTCTCAATTAGTTTTTTTGCTTCAACTCCATCCAGCTCGTTTTGAGTTGCGCAAGGCAAGGCAATATCACACTTCACAGACCAGGGTCTTTCTCCTTTTATAAATTTTGCTTTGGGATACTTTTCAGTGTACTCACTAATTCTTCCTCTTTTGGTATTTTTAATGAACATTACATGCTTCAGCTTTTCGGTGTTGATACCTTCTTCATCCAAAATATAACCTCCAGAATCTGATAATGTTAAAACTGTGGAACCTAATTCAATTGCCTTTTCTGCAGCATATTGTGCTACGTTTCCAGATCCAGAAATGACTACTTTTTTTCCATTAAAAGAGTCTTCTTTTCGCAACAACATGTTTTGTGCAAAGTAGACAGTACCATATCCTGTCGCCTCAGGTCTAATTAAAGAACCACCCCAAGAAGCTCCCTTACCCGTAAGCACTCCGGTGAAAGTATTCTTTAATTTTTTATACATTCCAAACATAAAACCAATTTCACGTCCTCCAACACCAATATCTCCTGCGGGAACGTCTGTATTGTGGCCGATGTGTCTGAACAATTCGCTCATAAAAGCATGACAAAAACGCATAATTTCATTATCCGATTTTCCTTTTGGATCAAAATCAGACCCTCCTTTTCCTCCACCCATCGGTAAAGTGGTTAATGAGTTTTTAAAAACTTGTTCAAAGGCTAAAAACTTTAAAATACTTGCATTTACTGATGGATGAAAACGCAAACCGCCTTTGTAAGGTCCAATTGCCGAATTCATCTGCACTCTATATCCTCTATTTACCTGTATTTCTCCTTTGTCATCTACCCAAGAAACCCTGAAAGAAATTAATCGCTCTGGCTCTACCATTCTTAATAAGATATTTTTACCGTGATAAATATCATGATTTACGATATAAGGAATCACAGTTTCTGCAACTTCTTGAACGGCTTGTAAAAATTCTGGCTCATGGATATTTCTCTTTTTGACCAAATCCATAAATTCTTTAATTTTTAATTCCATAATTTAGGGTATGTTTTTTTACGAATTATATAATTATTTTGTAATACAAATATAGTTAATTTCTGAATCCGCAATTAAAAAATGATTTTTTATTTACCCCTAATACAGCTTTAATTCAATCGATTTCGAAAACTGTTGCTGTTTTCTTATTTTTAGGTTGACAAAGGGGTATAAAAACACTAAATTTACCCTTTAATTTTACACGAAAATGTTAGATAAAATAAAGGAGCTTATCGGTGATGTTCAGAGTTTTACAGCGAGCACACAAAATGAAGTAGAAGTGTTTAGAATTAAGTACCTAGGAAGCAAGGGTTTGTTAAAGGAGCTGTTTGCAGAATTTAAAAATGTTGCTCCTGATGCTCGTAAAGAATTTGGGCAATCTTTAAATACCTTAAAAAAAGCGGCAGAAGAGAAGGTGGTTGAATTGAATGATGCTCTTGAAAACGCAACGGGTGAAAAATCTTTTTACGGTGATTTAACCCGTCCTTCAGAACCGATTGAGTTAGGGTCTAGACATCCAATTTCGCTGGTAAAAAATAAAATTATTGATGTTTTTAATAGAATTGGGTTTACAGTATCTGAAGGGCCTGAAATTGAAGATGACTGGCATAATTTTACAGCCTTAAACCTGCCTGAATACCATCCTGCAAGGGACATGCAAGACACTTTTTTTATTGAACAAAACCCAGATATTTTATTAAGAACACATACTTCTTCTGTTCAAGTTCGCTACATGGAGGAAAACACCCCTCCAATTAGAACGATTTCTCCGGGAAGAGTTTTTAGAAATGAGGATATTTCTGCAAGAGCACACTGTATTTTTCATCAAGTAGAGGGATTGTATATTGATACTGATGTTTCTTTTGCCGATTTAAAACAAACACTTTTATACTTTACAAAAGAAATGTTTGGAAAGTCTAAAATACGCTTGCGCCCGTCTTATTTTCCTTTTACAGAGCCGAGTGCAGAAGTAGATATTTACTGGGGATTAGAAACAGAAACAGACTACAAAATAACAAAAGGAACTGGGTGGTTGGAAATTATGGGCTGCGGTATGGTAGATCCCAATGTTCTAAAAAACGCAAATATTGATCCAACAAAATATTCTGGCTATGCATTTGGAATGGGTATAGAACGTATTGCAATGTTGCTATATCAAATACCAGATATTCGAATGTTCTACGAAAATGACAAACGTTTTTTAGAACAATTTAAATCCGTTATATAATGAACTACTTTACACAAATTTGGGACGAGGAAAGAGACGACGCATATGCAAGTTGGGGAACCTCAACTTGGTATTTTGAAACAAATGATGCGGATGAAGTTTTAAAACAAATTACTGTTTATAAAAATGATAAAATCACAAAATATGACGTAGACAACCAAGAAGATGAATTTGGTGGTTTGTGTGAAGGCGCCTTAACTATTGATGACTGTGACGGTGATGTCATTGCTAAGGAAGTCTTTTATACACTTTGGTAATTAAAAGGAAATTTAACTTATTCACCTCCATTTTTTATGTTGATTAAAAGGAAGATCTATCTTCTTACTTCGAGTATTGGTCTGATAGTTTTTGATTTGAATACTTTCTTTGAATTTATTCCTTTTGAAAGTCAAAAAGTCAATTCTCTTATTTTAATGCTCCTTTCAATAAGTAGTTTTATTTTTTTAATTCGAATGGCAAACAATGAAACTAATTTAAAATAATCCCTTTTCAAGTGTCCTGAAGTGCGATTAACATATATGAAAAAAGACATACAAATACCAGAAGTTACCGGTGTAGAAATGGCAATGGTTTATGAATACAACGATATTTATAAAACAGATGATTGGAACGTATACCTTATTAATAACAAAAGCGTGCCTTTAGAAATGCTTATAGTTGTTTCTCAGGGTTTTTCTAAAAAAAAAACAACCTCTTTACTGCGTAAAAAACTAACTGTTTTACCCGCAAACTCTTTTGCTAAAATTGAATATATGCAGCCAGAATTGTTCAAGCTAAACAATCGTTTTCAAGTGACTTTCTTTGAAAAAAACACCTTGTTCGAAAAAACATTTCTCTTCAAAGAAAACACAGTTAAAGAAAGTGCCTTGCGAAATATTTCTGAAATTAAAAAACGTGGAGTTTTAGCGGAATAGTAATTCTATTTAGCTTTTATTTCTGATTCTTATCGGTAAAAACAGTTGTTTATCACCCCCAAAAACCAATAATCAAATACATAAAAACCGTAATTGTGCCACCGACTAAAGCGTAGGGAAGCTGTGTCTTCACATGGTCTATGTGATCACTTGCAGAAGCCATAGAAGATATTATGGAGGTGTCTGATATTGGAGAGCAGTGATCTCCAAAAATTCCACCACCCAAAGTTGCAGCAACAATAATTGTGGCATCAGAACCATGTATGTTTGCCATTGGAATTGAAATTGCCAACATAATTGCAAAAGTTCCCCA
>TARA_B110000037_G_scaffold223185_1_pt1 | contig 14162 bp, 8 predicted proteins | sample TARA_B110000037 | Tara Oceans TARA_B110000037 (sample SAMEA4397196) | marine metagenome | biome: Polar Biome; feature: [MIX] marine epipelagic wind mixed layer (ENVO:01000061); material: water (ENVO:00002006), including particulate matter (ENVO:01000060) such as... | depth 10-100 m
CGATATGAGCGAACGAGGGACCAACATTGCAGGAGGAATCAGCGCCGGCATCAACGCCCTGAAAGACTACTCTGAAACCCGTCGCACCATGGTCCTCATCACTGATGGTGACCACACCGTAGATGACGAAGTTTTCACTCCTGTCACCGCCGCCGAGGCTGCAAAAAAACAAGATATTGTCATCCACACCGTCGGCATCGGCAGCGACGACCCCTTCCTCCTCGGGCCCCTTTCCCGCATGGGTGCCACCATTCGTTTCGACACTCGTAACCTTCAAAAGATCGCTGCGATCACCGGAGGACGCTTCTTCAGGGCTAAAGATAACAGAGGCTTCGAGGAAGTCATGGACACCATTGATGCTCTCGAAACCACCTCCCGGCAGCACCCAGCTCTCGTTTACCAACGCGACCTCTACCCCAACATCCTCTATGCAGGAATCGCAGCCCTCGCACTCGCTTTCCTCTTGCGACACACTCTTCTTCGCGAAATCTCCTAACCCCGAACTCCCATGGAATTCATCGCACTCAAACATCTCTCCTGGGTCCTTCCGGTCCTCGCTCTCGCGATTGCCGCTGCATACTGGGCGTTCATCCAACGCCGCCGCGCCATCGCTCTCCTCACTCAAAACGCCGAAAAATGCCACCTTCAGTCCAACGCCTCACCCGTTCGACGTCGCATTTTATCGATCGTTCTTAGTGTTGCCCTGATCCTCGCTCTGATTGCAGTTCTCCGCCCCATCGGAGGGAAGGAAATCACCGAGCATCGACGACCCGCCAAGAACCTCATTGTCCTTCTCGATATCTCCAATTCCATGAGCGCCACCGATGCCGATGGCATCAGTCGCATCGAGGCCGCCAAGCTCATGCTTCGCGCCTTTATCCAAAAACGTCCCACCGATAAGATTGGCCTCCTTTCATTCGCCGGAGCCACCTACCCTGAAAGCCCTGTCACCCGCGACCGCTCCATGCTCCTCGACAAGGTGAACAAAATTCAGCCCGGTGACATTCTCGTTGGCGGCACTGATGTCGATGCGGCACTCCGTGAAGCTCAAAACCTCCTCACCGAGGAACCTCCGCCGGGCTCTGCTATCATCGTTCTTTCAGACGGCGACAACGTCACGGGCCCCAACCCCGAGAAAGTCCTTGCTCAACTTAAAAAAGCCAACATCCCGGTCATCTCGGTGGCCTTCGGAAAAAATGCTGTTCCCGCCAATGTCCCCGGCTCCACCATGTCCACCAAAGCGAACCACGAAACTTTACGACGGCTTTCCGAGTCAACAAATGGTCTCTTCCTTGCCGCTTCTCCCAAAGAAGTGGACTCACAAGTTGCTAAGCTCAGCTCCCGCGTCGACACCATTGAACTCAATGGCGAAAACATCGCAGCCGAACTCTACGAACGTCCCCTTGACCTCTATGCTTGGCCCCTGACCATCGCCCTCCTCTGCCTTATGATCCATCTCTTCCTCCCCCTCCGCACCAAAACCTGGCATCCCCTCACCACCGCCATCGCCCTCCTCATAGCCCTGCCGCAAATGCTCCCCGCCGAGGAAGTCGAAACCTACGAAGAAGCGATTGAACTCGCGAAGGAAGAGGAACTCCCCGCCCTCCTCATCTTCACCGGCTCGGATTGGTCAAAACTCTCCATCACTTTCGAACGAGAAATTCTCAAACATCAGGTCTTCCAAAAATGGGCCGATGCCAAAGTGATCCGTGCCATCATCGACCTTCCGCAGATCGGATTATCTGATGACGAACGTCAAGAACGACGGGCCCTTGCCAAAAAGTTTAGCGTCGAAACCTACCCCATGGCCGTCTTCCTCGATGCTGACGAAAAATTCCTCGGAGCCCTTACCCACGACCCGAATGGTCCCGACGCTTGGATCAAACGTGCCGATGCTATTCTCGCCGGCGAAGAGGCCGCATCTGATACCGCTGCTTCCTCTGAATATCTCCCCGAAGAAATCCGCAAGGGACTCGAGGATCCCACTCTCACCAACGCCCAACGCAGCGTCCGCTACTACAACCAGGCGCTCGAACTTGAAAAGGCCGAACCCAACCTCTCCCTGGAATCGGACGACCGCTTTAAGCTCCTCATCGATCTTTACAACAAAGCCGAGGACGAAGCTCCCGAAGACCGCTCAGACCTCATCTTCGCCGCCCGCCACAAACTCGGTCTTCTTCATCACCGCAAAGGCCAGGCCCGCTTCCCCAAGTCGGAAGAGGATATCATGATGATGGCGATGAAGGAGCGTGCCGATCCAGTCAAACTTCTCAAAGGCGCCAAACGCTCCTTTGAGAATGCCCTGGGAATTTATAGAAACGCTGCTCCCTTAAAACCAAGCGACGAAGAACTAAGCGACAACCTTGCCCTCGCTTATAAAAACCTCTCCCGTGTCCAAGCCTACCTCGATTATTTCGAGGCCTATCAAGCTGCCATCAAGAACACCTCCACCGCCCTCGAACAAGAAAAGCAATTTGTAAAAAGCCTCGAACGTGAAGTCACCACCCGGATCGAAGTCAACAAAAAGGCCATCGAGGATTCTGTCACATCCATCCAGGACCTCATCGCCAGATCCAAAGCGATTGAAGACACTCCCACTATCCTCCCCAAAGAGGGGCTGAAAGACTACCGCCTTGCTGAAGAAGACATCGTTCTCTCTCCTTCCCCCCATCGGGAGCGGGAATTAAGCAAAGCCCAACAACATATCCAGGATGCCCTTGACCACCTCATCGACCCTCAACAGCAGCAGCCCCAACCGCAATCAGGCGAAGGGGAAGGCGAACCTCAGGAAGGTGAAGGAGAAGATGAAGGAGAAGGAGAAGATGAAGGTGGCCGTCAACGCGATCAGGAAGGCCAGCAGGACAAAGGTGAAAACCCACAGGGAGACCGTCCTGATGGGGAACAACCCGGCGGTGGCGATAAGGAACAGGAAGGCGAAAAAGGCAGCGGAGGTGAGGAAAAGAGCGATGAAAACGATCTTCGACGCGCCGAAAAAGAAAATGGCGACCTCCGAGGCAAACTCATGGACAGGCTCCGCCGCCAGCATCGCAGCAAAGGTGACCGTGTTCCCCGCAGCAAAAACCACTAGATTTTTAGGCTCACCATGCTCCGTATTCTCTTCTGCCTGATCACTCTGGCCACACTCTCCTCCAATGCGCAGGAGGAGCCTTACATCATCTATCCACCCAGCGTCATTGCAGACAATCGTCTGGCTCACATCAAGCTCATCACCAAAACCGAATTGGAGCTGGGAGAGCTTCCTAAGCATCCCAAGATTAGCTGGCTCGGTTACTCCAGTGTCCGACTTCCGAATAACGCGCGCAACGAAATGCAAACGGAAAATAGGATCGATTTCATCGCCACCGCGCCTGGTTTGATCGAATTCCCTCCTATTCCTGTCGCCCTCGACAATCGTGACTTCTTCATCCGAATCGGGGACATTCGGGTTGAAAAAAATAAAGTGTCCGAAACCGACAACCGTCTGGAAGTCCTCTGGAACAAGCAGCTTGAAATCCCAAAGCAGGTTCATCTCGGAGAAGCGGTCGAAGTTGAATTTCGGGAGCTCATCTTACAACGCGAAGATGCCTCCTCCATCAGACCTCGTTTCTCCCCTCCCTCCAACCGCATCAGCGGCGGACAGTGGCACCAATTCACCCGAATTCAGGGAAGAAAAGCAGTTCCCAGCGATTTCTTTCTTTCAAAATCAAGGGGAATCTTCTTCGGCCGCTTCAGGGACCCTTACGACAGTCCAAATATCTATCAAGGATACGAAAACCAAAGAATCGATGGAAGATATTACACCGTTCGTCTCTATAGATCCCGGCTTTACTTCACCAAGATCGGCAAAGCGACCGGCCATCTTAGCGCCACCATGGGCACCTCCGGAGCGAGCTCCCGCCTCCGCACTCACGTTCTTCCTTTCGAAATCAAAGTCATCCCCATTCCCCCCAACCCTAATGGCCAGGCCATCGACACAGGCCTCATCGGCGATTGGGATTTTGAGGCCGCCTTTCGCCCTAGCCAACCTCAAGCTGCCCACCCCTTCGAAATTAACATCGCGGTGACTGGATTGGGAAATCCCAAGCTCCGCAATCAGATCGATTTTTCATCCGACGGTTTCCCATCCGTCGAGAGTTTCTTTCAACCTCGAGTCAGCAGCAACTGGGACTTTTGGGAGGGTGAATTTACCCAAACTCTTCTCCCGACCGGTAAAATTGGCACCCTTCCGGCGATCACCCTCGCTTCCTTCGACACCGTAGGCGACCAGTGGAAATTCCATGAAATCACTCCCACCTTCACCCTCTCCGGGTTCGAGAACATCAGCGATTCCTTCACCCCTCGGCCCACTTCCGGCCCCTCTGTCACCCGCCCCGTCCTCCTCAATCTCCCCGTTGCGACCTTTGGCGCCTTTGCCATTGCTCCGCTACTCCCGTTTCTTTTTGGCTTCATCAAAAAACACCTCGATGCCCGTGATCCTGAATCCAAGGAACGCGAAAAGGCTCTCAAGAAACTGATCCAGAACTTCGAAACAGGAAAAGGTATCCCCGAGGCCATCGACAACGACCTCCTCCCCATTCTTCGCCATCGCCTCGACCTTCCAGCCGGAGCCACTGCCCGAGAAATTGCCGGAGCTATCGACGACCCTGACATCTCGGCCAGTCTCCTAACCCACGCCGAGTCTTCCTTTTCCACCACCGCTCCTTCCGTCGACTTTAAGGCCCTCGCCTCACAGCTTGCCAAATTCTCCCTGCTCATTCTCCTCACTTTCTCAGGACTCCGTGGAGCGACTCTGGAGGAAGCCAATAACTACTTCAAGAAAGCCAACTACCGCGAAGCCATCATTGGCTACCAAACTCTGATCAAAGAGGAGCCTAGCCGAGCTTCTCTCCACTTCAATTTAGCTCAAGCGTATCTCTCTTCAAATGACCCCGCCCGCGCCCGCGCGGCCTGTCACACCGCTCTTCTTCTTAACCCCCTCGACAAAGAAGCCCGAGATTTCATGAGCGAAATCCGCGAACGCCAGGGAGATCTCACTGTCACTCGCTACCGCTTTCTCGACCTTCGTCCCGACCAATGGATCATCGTCGCAGCCATCGTCTGGGTCATTTCCTTTCTCTGCCTCGGAGTCAGCAAGTTTCTCCCCCTTCCCCGTTGGCCCGGCTTTATCACAGCAGCCCTCGCTCTTCTTCTTTTGGGAACAGCCGCCTGGCGGCAGACTCACGACTACGCTCCAGATCAATACATGATCACTGCCGACGAACTCCCTCGAGAACCCGAAGCAGGCACTCCTGACTGGGATTTCCCCCCGCTTCGCGCCGGTCAGATCGTGCAAGTTTCTGAAGTCAATGCCACCCACGCCCGTGTTGACTCATCCGACAGCAGCTTCTGGCTCCCCGTCAAAGAACTTCAACAAGTCTGGTAACATGAAATCCCTCATTCTGACCGCCTCCCTCGCTGCCCTCTCGTCCGTCAACGCCATCACTTGGACGTCCGGACACGAGCAAGCGATCGAGAAAAGCACTCTCGCTTTGGCTAAAACATTACCAGCTCAAACCGTAATCATCGGTCGCACTGGTCTCCCCGACACCCGTGTCGCGATCGTCGTCAGCAAGGAAGGTCATCTTCTCTCCCCTTACCTGCGCAGCATCGACGGGGAAGACGCCCCCTACCTCCTTTACAAACCTGACGGCTCGCGCCTTAAACTCACAACCATTGTCGAGAGGCCCAAACGCTTTGTCGCCCTCCTCAAACTCGAGGAAAAAGACCCCACCCTTTCCCCGGTCAACATTGCCAGAGTCGTTGATCATACTGTCGCTGTTCCGACTTGCGCTCCCATCGCTTCACTTGGCGAACCCACCGGACTTTACGTCGAGCACCTTGAGTTCCCCCCGCCCGACGATGCCACCATCTTCCGCCTCGACAGTATTTTCCACACCCCGGGTTCCGCCGTCCTGGACCTTTCGGGCAACCTCATTGGTTTCACCCTAAAACCCCGGTCGAACAACACGCCCGCACTCATGCTTACAAAGCTCATCGGTGAAATCCCGGAACTTGATTCCATCCTCCCCGATTTATCCGAACCCGATCTCCCGAACCTCCCTCATGCGCCTGAGATCTCCACTGAAGATATAAAAGAGCTCACCGACTCTCCCCTCCGTGAGGCCCGCGAGCGCTTTGTTCAAAGTACTCATCCGTCTCCCAAACCGTGTGTTCTCATTTTTAACGAAGGGTCTCAAGCCACCCACTCCGCCATTGGCACCATTGTTCGGCAGGACGGGCTCATCCTGACCAAGGCCAGCGAACTCGGACCCGACCTCCGGGTCCGTTTTGGCGGGAAAAACTTCACCGGAGTCCTCCTCGCCACCGACGAAACAACTGACCTCGCTCTCGTCGGGATCGATGCCACGGGGCTCCCTGTTGTAAAGTGGACGGATGAGGTCCCACAACCAGGCACCACCCTCGTAGCACCCATTCTCCTGCAAGAAAACACCGAAGATATGGTCTCCGAACCCACTTCCTACCTCGGCACCTTCAGCCATCTATTGGCCGAAAAAACGCCTACCGTTCAGGCCTCCAGCCAGATCACCGGCCTCGGCTTCGTGACCGAACAGATGAACTCGGAAGTGATCATCGCCGCCATCAAATCAGACACACCCGCCTTCGAGTCCGGTCTCTCACCTGGTGATGTCATCACAAGTCTCAATGACACTCCAATCAGACGCCGCAACGACCTCACCAACTTTCTTGACGATCGTAAAGTAGGCGACGAAGTAACGGTTAAGATCGGACACGGAGAGGAGAGCAAAAAGTTCAAAGTAAAGTTAGTCGCTCCCCTCATTATCCCTCCGACCACCGGCATCGATATCAAAGCAGGCATCCCCATGATCCCCAGCGTCCGTCGTGGCCCCTTCCCGGATGTCCTCGCCCACACTGTTCCCCTCAATGCCTGGGACTGCGGCTCTCCTATCTTCGATCTCACAGGACGCGCTTTGGGCCTGAATATTGCCGCTGTTTCTCCAACCCGCACGCTCGCACTACAACCGCAGGACGTGCGAGATGCCCTGACCCGCCTTATGGCTGAAACCCGCCCCTTCTGATCTAATGAAACACCTCCTCATCCTTCCCCTCCTCATCGGGTCTCTCATTGCGCAAACCCCGAGGGAACTTGACCGAACAGTTCGTCGCCTCACCCCTGATCTCGTCGAGGCCACTTTAGCAATCATGTTGAATGGGGGCTCTGGTTCGGGCGTCATCGTTACTCCGGATGGCCTCGTCATTACCGCTGCCCACGTGACCTCGGAACCCGGAAAACAAATGAAGGTTCTCCTCGCTGATGGCCGCGAACTCCCTGCCACCAGCCTCGGAGTCGACCACGAAACCGATGGGGCCCTTCTTAAGATCAATGCTCCGGGTCCCTTTCCCTTCCGCCCCTACGTCAAAACAAAAAACTACAAGATAGGTGACTGGGCGATCGCCACCGGACACCCCGGCGGCCCCGTTGTGGGACGCCCCTCCCCGGTTCGCCTTGGCCGCATCACTGAAGCAGGAACCAAAAGTGGATTCAGCGACTCCATCACATCTACCGCCATGGTGATTTCCGGTGACTCAGGCGGCCCCCTCTTCAACCTCAAAGGAGAGGTCATTGGCATCAACAGTAACATCAGCGGATCATGGCGCGTGAACAAACATGTCCCCCTTCCCGCCATCATCGCCCGTTGGGACGCGCTCATGAACAGTGAATCTTTTGGTCGCCCGACCCAGGCACAACAGCAGTTCGAAAACATGTTCGATGAACCTTACGCCGAACTTCGTGACCGCTTCGAAGAAGCCCTAAAAAAGCACGGGAAAGATGATCCCGCAGCGACACCCCTACTCACCCGTCCACGGCTCCTTGATCCTCATCACATGCAGACTTTTCTCGACCGTTGGGAACCAGACCCGGAAGCGGATAAAGCTCCTCGCTATGGATTCACTCTTGAAGCAAGGGTTCCACGAATCAAGTCAATCGTGCCTGGAAGCCCCGCCGAAAAAGCAGGTCTTTCTAATGGCGACGTCCTCACCTCCGTCAATGGTGAAGCAATCGCAAGCACAGTTTCCCTCGCGCTCAGTCTTAGGAAAGGAGGCGAGCTCACCCTCACGACTGGAAACGGAAAATCGGCTTTATTGAAACCTGAGGAGGTAATTGCCCGAAGGCACTTCCCCCAACCTGTCGCCGGTGTCATCGACATGATGGTGACCGATTTCGGTGAAGGTGATAGTAGCTCGGATCGAATCCCGATAAAAGAATTCCAGACTTCGCTCAACGACCTACGCGAGAAGTTCGCCAAATCTGTTGTTCCTCTTAAAAACAAAAAAGGCCGCACTCTTGTCAGCGCAACGGTCATTCACAAAGGGGGACAGCTCCTCACAAAAGCCTCGGAGATTGAAGATATCGAAGGCCTCACGCTGACTTTTGAAGAAAAGGACTATCCGGTAGAAATCATGGCCGTAGACAAGGACTTCGACCTCGCCTTGATTCGAGTGAACTCCACCGGCCTCGTACCTGTCGATTGGGACCCCAATGAACCTAAAGTAGGCCAGCTCATTCTCACCCCAACCTCCAGAGGCTTCCTCACCGGAGTGATCACCCAACCGGCCCGGGTTGCTCCCAAAAAGGGTTTCGAACTGAACCATACCTCGGAAGAACCAAGCGCCTACCTCGGTGTGACTTTTTCCCCTGAATCGACCACCCCAGTGATTGAGATCGTCGAGATCGGCAGTCCCGCCGACAAAGTGGGCCTGCTAGAGGGAGACGAAATTCTGGAATTTGAAGGATCGCCCGTCAAAAGCATTGAAGCCTTGGCCGTGGGTATTTCAAAACGGTCGCCCGGGGAAAAAATCGTTCTGGTCGTAAAGCGAGGAAAAGACGAAGTGACCCTTCGCCCCATCCTTGATCTCCGCCCCCCTTCTGCGGCGGGATCCTTCGACCGATCCGCATCCCAGCGAGACGGAGCCCTCTCCTCTCTCAGCGCCCGCGGTGGAGATCTCAGTAAAAGACGCAATGGCTTCCCCCACTGCCTTTATCACGATCAACCATTGAGCCCTCGCCTCACCGGCACTCCTCTTATCAATCTAAAGGGTAAAGTGGTCGGCATCAACATTGCCCGGGCTCTCCGCCATCGCTCCCTCGCCATTCCAACCGCCAATATCGACACGGTGGTCGCTGAACTTCGGGATATCGCCAAAAATCGCTAAAAAAGAGCCGGCACGACTCTTACTGACCTGGTTGGGGAAGAATATCTGCCCACCGGTGAAGGTCGTATCCCTCGCCAAGACCTCCAATCTCATTGACCAGCTTGAGACACTCGCTGCGCCAGTTTTCGTAGTTTGGAGCAGCCCACTTCCCAGAGCTTCTCGGGAAAACAAGATAGGTCACACTCACATCTGACACAGGTCGACTGTAGGGTGACACCTTATCATTGAGCTCTTTGGCCATCCGCAGACTGGCCTCACCCACTTTAAAGGTCGGACCTCCATCACCCACAATCGCCGGATAAAGTGCCTTTCCATACATCACCACCGCATAGTCCCCTACGTTTGGGCCGAAAGGACTCTCGCGATCAGCCAACACATCAACCGGAATCACGATGAATGGATCATACTCCGCGATCAGAAAACTACGCTTTTTCAGATCGTTAATTCCAGTCTCCAATCTCTTGACCTCCTTTGTATTCCCGCTCGCTTTTTCTTTTACCAAGAGCTTCTTCCAACCCTCAATCATGGGATTCTCCACCTTCCCGGTCTTAGCCCACCCAAAACTGGTGAAAGGTTGATAGTGGCTCGAATTAACAATCTCATCAGGCATGGCCGGAAGACGATCTCCGTCGGAACCATCGGAAACCACGTCCATGTCAGATTGCATCAAAAAAACTTTTCGCTTCGACCCTGGGTGCTCCAATTCGAGCATCGTCTGACAATCATAGTAATTGTGCTTGGTCAAAAGACGATCAATTCGTTTCGCATAGGTCTTGAGCCGTGAAAGCTTGTTATCATAGAGCTTATTGAAAAAAGGTGAAACCCTAGCCTTCTCGATCATAGGCTCCAATCCGGGAAGTGCCTTAAGTAACTCAGGATTGGCCATGGTCACTTCATCCAGATGCTTCGCCGCTTCCGGTCGATTGATGAAGATCGTGAATGAGGCCTCGTAGGATCCATTTCCCTCACGCTCTGTAGTCACCAAACGCCCCGGACGCTCTTCAACGAGGGACTTAAAGTCGAACCCCATCGAGGTTTTTGTAATGTCTGTTCCAGACTTCACAGTGTAATAGGGAGGCCCAACCCTCACTACCTTTTCAACGATCTTCTCTATCACAATGATCTCGGGTTTCGGAGGGGGCACAGGCTTGACCTTTTCCTTAGATCCGGAGATTCCGATCTTCCTCCGAACCTTCTCCGGAATCGGCGACAACATGATCAAACCGAGAAGAAAGGCGAGCATTGCGAAAAAAACAGTGAGCCAGGGAAAGGGGGTCAGAGCGCAACGTTTCACGCCCTCAAGCTCATAAGGATCAGGTTTCTGTGCCATCGTAGAAATACTCTAGCTTTATAAACCAGCCGAACGAAAGGGAAAGGGTTTAAAAATATCGTTCATCGGCTACGATCTACACATGAGTCGTGAAGACATCAAACGCCTAACAGAATTAGCCTCCTGCGGAGGATGAGCCTCCAAACTCGGCCAAGCCGAACTCACGCAAGTCTTGCGTGGCCTTACCAACATCTCAGACCCTAATCTTCTCATTGGATCCGCCAGCTCGGACGACGCTGCCGTATACCGCATCAGCGAAGACCTGGCCTTGGTTCAAACACTCGATTTCTTCACTCCGATCGTCGACGACCCTTATCTCTTCGGGCAAATCGCAGCCGCCAACTCCCTCTCCGATGTTTACGCCATGGGAGGGAAGCCCATCACGGCCATGAACATTGTCGCAGTGCCAACCGACGAGCTTGATCTCGATACCATCAACCAAATCCTGCGAGGAGGCGCCGATAAAGTCGCGGAAGCCCATTGCGCCCTCGCCGGAGGTCACACCGTCCAAAACCCGGAACCGCTTTATGGACTTTCCGTCACCGGAACGGTCAACCCTCACCGGGTCATTTCCAACGCCGGAGCACAAATGGGTGATCATCTCCTTCTCACAAAACCCCTTGGCACCGGCATCATTTCCACCGCCATCAAGCGGGGCATTTGTTCACCTGAACTTGAAGCCAAAGCCTCGGAACAGATGGCCTCGCTCAATACCTCCGGTTCGGCCATCGCTTCAGTTGGGCTGACTCGCGCCGGCACCGATGTCACCGGCTTTGGACTGCTCGGACATCTCAGCCACCTTTGTCGCGAATCCAGGGTCACTGCCCGCATCGATTCCGCAGCGGTTCCCGCAATCGCCCCTGAGGTTATCGAATTCATCAAACAAGGCTGCGTCCCCGGAGGAAGCCGCGAAAACCTCAGACTCGCCAAAGAGTTCACCACCTTTAGCCCCGATGTTCCCGAGGAAATTCAGGTTCTGCTCGCCGACGCCCAAACGTCCGGCGGCCTCCTTCTAGCCGTTAGTCCCGAAAACCTCCACGAAGCCCAGGATGTCCTTTATGCCAATGGTGCCTCCATCGTTTCTGAAATTGGAATCCTGACGAGTGAAGACGACAAGGCAGTGGTAGTGTCTTAAGAAAATGCGCCACAACAGAGGTGGCCCTCAAACAAGCAAGCAAGCGCAAGCCTTGAAAGGCTGCGCTTTTTCTATTCTTTCAATCAAAACCTAATGAAACAATTCCTCGTCAGATCGTTTTTTCTGTACGCCTTGGGAGCACCTTTGATGGCGGCCTATCTAATGATCAATCATCGAACTGAAGTTGAACATTGTGTCGTCGGGATGCCTACCTGGGTTCCTTTCTGGCCGCTCATGACCATCCCCTATCTACTCATGCTCATTATGCCTTGGTTCGGTGCCTATGCCCTTGGGGAGCAGCGGAATTTCTACCAATACCTCATCTCAGTGCTACTAAGCTTTCTCGTAATTGGAAGTATCTGGTATTTTTTCCCGACCGAGATGATCCGCCCCGAAACACCTGAAGGTCCACTTTACCAAGCACACCGCGACCTCATCGCTATTGACAATCCGGTCTGCATCGCCCCCTGCGGGCATGTGATGGGGCCGATCACCATCATCTGCCTCCTCGCTCGTGAAAGACCATCCCGACTTTACTGGATGCTGCCCCTGCTTGGGTTAGGTATTCTTTCCATTGCCACAACCTGGCAACATCGCCCTCTCGATATTCTTACCGGGTCGATCATCTCACTCATTTCGGTGACACTCACTTGGGAACTCTTCAAGCGAAACCCGCAAGGATAAGGGCTTTGCTTCCGTATCCCTGAGTGCTTTCCACATGAAATTTCTTTTCTTTTCTCTCCTAATAATCACCTGCACGGCCGAAACCAAACGCCCCAATATTCTCTTCTGCATTGCCGATGACTGGGGTGCGCCCCATGCCTCGATTTATGGCAACGATCCGGTCGTAGCGACTCCCTCCTTTGATCGGATTGCCAAGGAAGGAGCCCTCTTTCACAACGCCTACGTCTCCTCGCCCTCGTGTACTCCATGCCGGAACTCCATCATGACCGGCCAGTGGCATTGGAGGCTCAAGGGAGGAGCCAATCTCTACGGAACCCTTCCCCAGGAAGTGGAGACTTATTCTCGCCTTCTGCAACAAGCCGGATATCACACCGGTTCATGGCGTAAATCCTTCGGGCCAGGAAAACTTGAAGGGAAATTTTTGAAGGAGCACCCCGCCGGAAAAGTTTACCGAAAAGGGTTTGAAGAATTCCTCGGTGCCCGTCCGGACAAAGATACCCCTTTCTGCTTTTGGCTCGGGGCCTCCGATCCACACCGCGGATACAGGAAAGGCTCGGGTAAGAATTCCGGAATGGATCTCTCCAAAATTAAAATCTTCCCCTTCTTCCCGGACACCGATGAAGTCCGCAGTGATGTCGCCGATTACTACTTCGAAGTTCAACGATTTGATTCCGACGTTGCCAAAGCGATTGCTCAACTTGAGAAAATCGGAGAACTCGATAGCACGATCATCGTAGTCACCGGAGATCACGGCATGCCCTTTCCACGCTGTAAATCCAATCTCTACGATTCAGGAACCCGCGTTCCCCTCGCCATTCGTTGGGGTGACAAAATTAAACCCGGACAAGCCTTCAAAGACTTCGTATCGCTCATTGATCTCGCCCCGACATTTTTGCAAGCAGCCGGACTAAGCCCACCCAAGGAAATGACCGGTAAAAATCTTCTCCCGGCTATCGCTGGCGATGCTTCACTCCGCAAGCACATCATCACCGGAAAAGAACGTCACGTTCCCAGTCAAGAAGCCCCCAGCATGGAGGGCTATCCCTCACGTTCTTACCGCGACCACGAGTACCTCTACATTCGCAATTATCTTCCAACCCTCTGGCCCAACGGCACCCCGCTTTGGCAGAAAGCTACCATAAAGAACACTTGGTATGGAGATACTGACAACGGCCCAACCAAGACCGTCATCGTCGACCTTGGATCTGAATCGAAATTCTACCAATGGTCCTTCGCTAAGCGCCCTGCCAATGAACTTTATGATCTCTCCAAGGATCCTCATCAGCTCGTCAACATCGCCGAAGCCAAACCCGATCTCACCAAAAAATACGCCAGTCTTCTGACCGGCGAACTCAAAACCTCATTCGATCCACGGCACGGAGGTCCGGCCTTTGATTTCGCCGTGTCCACCTATGGCGGGGGTGGCCCCCGCTATCCAAAGCAGCGCTAGTCTACAGGACTTTGAACGGGAGCCGGTTTCTTGGGAGGATCTGGCTTAAATTTGGTCACCATGAATCCCCCAATCGCCGCCAAGGCGATCCCTGCATAAAACTGCCAACGGATTGCCGACATCCCTCCCTCGGGCGGATGCAGCTTCAGTGCCACCACTGCATTAACGATGGGTGCCCCTGCAAAAATAATCGACATCACGGCCGAAGGGTGCCCGCCTTTTCCAAACGCCAGAAGGACGCCAAGTGCCCCGACCGCGCCAACAACACCTGCAATCAGAGACCATTTGAACCCTTCACCGCGAAACTTGAGATCCGAGCCCGAAAGTTT
>TARA_B110000037_G_scaffold223042_2_pt1 | contig 14148 bp, 11 predicted proteins | sample TARA_B110000037 | Tara Oceans TARA_B110000037 (sample SAMEA4397196) | marine metagenome | biome: Polar Biome; feature: [MIX] marine epipelagic wind mixed layer (ENVO:01000061); material: water (ENVO:00002006), including particulate matter (ENVO:01000060) such as... | depth 10-100 m
CAAGGCTCTCCTCGACTCGAAGTCACGCGTTGACATGGGCACTTCCTCAGTACGAGCAGTTTTCTGAGGCGATGTGGACTTCGGGTGGGAGCTTGAGGTTGTGAAATTTCGGCAAATTCGGGAACAAACTCTCACCATGAAACGCGTAATCATCACCACCACGATTCTCTCCTGTTCCGCTACAGGATTCGTTTCGGCCCAGAAAGCCACCGAACACAGCCAAGCCGGATGGTGGCTATTTGGGTTCAGCAACAGGCGGCCAGTTACTTGGCTGTCTCCACCTTCGCGCCGGTGAAGCCGAGAAGATTCGATGAATCGTGAATGCGTGGATCTGTCCTGAGGTGCGCGCGTTCCGTGAGATAAGACAAAAGGTGATCCAAACACTGGTAGTAGAGCGGATCCTTCATCATCGAGGTGCGTTCGCGTGGTCGCTCAAAATCGATACTGAGTATCTCGCCGATGGTTGCGGCGGGGCCGTTGGTCATCATGACCACCCGGTCGCAGAGGAAAACGACCTCATCGACATCATGGCTAACCAAAACTGTGGTGATTTTCTCGCGATCCAAGATTTCGAGAATGACATCCTGAAGCTCCATCCGAGTCAGGGAATCGAGCCTACCGAAAGGCTCGTCGAGGAGCAGAACGGTGGGCTTGAGGGCGATGGCGCGGGCGATGCCCACCCGCTGCTGCATTCCCCCGGACATTTCGGTGGGACGCTTGTTCATCGAGTCCGCGAGGCCGACCGCGCACAGGGCGTATTCGGCGATCTGTTTGCGCTGTGCCTTGGTCGCGTGGGGGTAGACATTGTTGACGCCGAGCATGACGTTTCCGAACGCGGTCATCCACGGCATCAGGCACGGTGACTGGAACACCACGGCGCGGTCGGGGCCGGCTCCCGTGATTTCCGAATCGCCCACGATAATACCGCCGTCGGAGATCTCGTTGAGGCCGGCTAGCATGGTGAGGACAGTCGATTTTCCACATCCGGAATGACCGATGAGACCGACGAACTCGCCCTTCTCGATGTTCAGGTTAAAATCGACCACAGCACGGAACGTCTCGCCGTACGGGTTCGGATAGGACTTGGTGAGATTGAAGATTTCGACTTGTCGCATGATATCGTTCGGTTGGGTGGATTGATCAGGTCTAGCGGCTCCTGACGGATCGGTCGTTCTTGGAAACCGGGTTGAAATCCCGTGGGGAAACCTCCGGCATCGTGACAATTCGGGAGTCTCTCGATTCGTTCGCCGTGCGGTTCATGCCGACGAGGTAGGAGGTGATCTCCGTTTTCAAAAACTTGTATTCAGGGTTCTCCGTCAGCGTGCGTCGATCTCTCGGGCGCTCAAGGCCGACCGGGAACGCCGTATCAAGATTGGCGCGCGGCCCCATCGTCAGCGGAATGATGCGGTCCGCCATGAGGATGGCTTCATCGACATCATTGGTGATGATTACAACGGTCTTTTTCTGCTGCTCCCAGATCTGGAGAATCTCGTCCTGAAGCACCGCGCGGTTGAGCGCGTCGAGTGCGGAGAGCGGTTCGTCGAGGAGCAACACCTCCGGCTGCATTGAAAGTGTTCGAGCCAGCGAAACCCGCTGCCTCATGCCTCCGGAAAGTTCATGGGGCTTCTTGTCCCGGGCGGGGGTGAGGTGAACCATCTCAATGTAGTGCTCGATGTGTTCCCTGAGCTCGACTTTGGATTTCTTAGGAAAAACCTGTTTCACCGCCAGTTCGATATTCCTGTAGACACTCAGCCAGGGGAGCAGCGAGTAACTCTGGAACATCACCCCGCGCCGCGGGCCGGGGCGGGTCACAATCTCCCCAGCCATCGTCACTGTGCCCGTGGTAGGCCTCTGCAGCCCCGCCAGCAAAGAGACCAGGGTGGATTTTCCGGATCCGGAAAATCCGATAATGGCGACAAACTCGTTCTCTTTCACCTCGAGATTGGTGTTTTCAAGGACATTGACGCGCTTGATCTCAGGGCCGAAGCCGACCGAGACGTCATTCAGTGCGAGGAACGGGGCGCTTGTGGGAAATGGGGTGATCGTGGACATTGGATTAGCCTGCTGGGACTGCGGAATCGAAGGAAACGAGGCGCTGGAAAACGACCATGATGCGATCGAGAAGCATCCCGATGATGCCGACGATGAAGACCACCACGAACATCTGAGCGAAGGACTCCGAGGAGCCATTTGTATACATGTCGTTCACGAATTTCCCGATACCCTCGGAGGTGGAGAGAATTTCCGCTGCAACGAGCACCATCCAGCCAACACCGAGCGAGATACGCAGACCTGCGAAGATGAGCGGCAGGGCGGTGGGAATGACGATCTTGAAAAGGCGCGACCAGAAGCCGAGGCGCAGAACGCGAGCCACGTTCATGTGATCCTTGTCCACGGCTCCTACCCCGAGGGCGGTATTGACGAGAGTGGCCCACAGCGAACAGAGCGCTACCGTCACGGCGGAGGAGAGGAACATCGGGTCGATCTTGTAGTTTTTGATAAACGGGACTTTGTCGAAGAACATCAGGAAGGCGTTGTTCTCAGGATCCGGCATAAAGCCACCGATGATGATCATGATGATGGGCAGCCAGACGAGAGGTGAGACCGGTTTGAACAGCGCGATGAACGGCGTCATGGCGGCCATGAAAGTGGCCGAGAGTCCGCAGAGGATGCCAATCGGGATCGCGATCGCAGAGGCCAGCAGGAAGCCGGCGAACACGCAGAGCAGGGAGCGGACAATCTGCTTCGGCAGCGTCCAGGGCTTGGCGTATTTCGAGCTGGCGGTGGTTTTGATAAACTTCTCGTTCTTGATGATTCCGCTACCGAGCCGGTACAGATCGCCCTCGGTGGCGGTGAGAAAGGAAGTTCTGGTCTCCTTCAGCTTCGTCTTCGCAGCGGCAAGTTTCAGCTCGCGGGAGTCCTTCCCGAGCATGTCGATGTATTTGACAAGAAACTGCTTTTCCTCGGCGAGAACTGTGTTGGCGCGGGTCGCGTCCTTGACCTCGGGGAAAGTAATTTCCTGAGCCTCCTCATATCTGTCCTTGAGCTTGGCGAGCTCCAGCTTGTCAATTTCCGTCCTGGCTTGCGTGTCTCTCAGTTTCTGAAGAAAAGCGAGCCGCGCCTCTTCCGTGGCGGTGTTCAATGTGGCAGCCTCCGCCTTGAGCGCGGCGGTACGCCCCTTACGCGATTCGCGTGATATTTCGCGCAGCGTGTCGTAGGCGTTTTTGGCGGGCGCGACCGTAGTATCGAACTTCACCGTCGAAGCCTCCCTCGCTGCGGTGAGCTGTTGCCGGGCGATTTTTTCGAGCATCCCGACCTCGGCGATGCGAGCAGTGGCTCGGGCAAGTTCCGTCTCACGTTCCTTGCCTTGAAGAAGGAACCCATCCTGCTTGGCGGTTTCGTAGTTATGGAAGCGCCATATGCCCGCCCGGGCATCCCAGACAACGGATGGGGTGGGCACCTCACCGGACTTCGTCCTATGCTTCGGTGCGACGACAGCCCAGAGCCAAAAGAAAGCGAGGAAGGCAAGCGTGGGGATCACGATCAAGCGCCCGATCTCCTTCATCTGCTTCGCTGGTTCCTCCCCAGTGGCCAGGCGAACCACGGGCGAGAGGAAATTAAGTCCGGCAATATCGATGCCTTTTAGTATCGTGTATTTCGCTGACATGGGGTTCAAGAGTTGGTTAGAGCTGGTGCGATCCGTGGAGAGCGCACCGACCTTTTCCGGGCAATCTGTTATTGCGGACTATTCGCCGGAGAGGGCGGCATCGTCCTTGATGCCGATCTCGAATGAATTGATGTATTCGATCGGCTTGTGACCGTCGTATGCGTTGCCGTCGATGAAATCGGCGGTGGTGACCTTGTAGCTGTCATCCGTTTTCGGCAGCTCGTCTTCGGTCATGTAGCCTTCGGAAATGAGGGATGCAGCAGCTTTCCGATATACCTCGGGGAGGTAGATCTTCTTGACGGTCTCGGCATACCAAGAAGCCGGCTTGGCCTCGGTGATCTGACCCCAGCGGCGCATCTGGGTCAGGAACCAGACGCCATCGGAATACCAAGGGTATGAGCAATCGTGTTTGAAGAAGACATTGAAGTCAGGCATGTCCAGGACGTCGGTCTTCTGGAAAACGAAGGTTCCGGTCATCGAGTTTTTGATCACTTCGAAATCCGCCCCGACGTAGTTCGGCTGGGAAAGGATGCGGCAGGCTTCCTCACGGTTCACAAGCTTGCCCGCAGCATCGGTTTCATCGAGCCACTTTCCGGAACGGATGAGAGCCTTGGTGACGGCGATGATCGTGTTCGGATTCTCATCGGCCCATTTCCTGGTGACGCCGAAGACCTTCTCCGGACTATTTTTCCAGATCTCGTAGTTGGTGACGACGGGGACGCCGATTCCCTTGGTGACAGCCTGCTGATTCCACGGTTCGCCGACGCAGTAGCCCGAGATAGTGCCTGCCTCGAGGGTGGCGGGCATCTGCGGCGGTGGGGTCACGGAGAGCTCCACTTCCGCATCGGTGCGACCGGCCACGTCAGTTTTCGAGTAGAAGCCTGGATGGATGCCGGAGGCTGCGAGCCAGTAGCGGATCTCGTAGTTGTGGGTGGAGACGGGGAAAACCATGCCCATCTGGAGCTTTTCCCCGTCCGCGAGGAGATCCTCAGCGATCGGCTTCAGCGCCGCTGCGGAGATCGGATGCGGCGGGGTGTCGGAATCCAGATCGGGCTCGTTCTGCTGCATCTGTTCCCAGATCGAGTTGGAAACGGTGATGGCGTTGCCGTTGAGATCGAGTGTGTAGGGTGTGACGATGTGCGCCTCTGTGCCGATGCCGATTGTGGCGGCGATCGGTTGTCCAGAAAGCATGTGCGCGCCGTCGAGATTGCCGGTGATGACGTTGTCGAGAAGGACTTTCCAGTTCGATTGGGCGATGACTTCGACTTGGAGCCCTTCATCCTCGAAAAAGCCCTTTTCCTTGGCGATCACAAGAGGGGCGCAGTCAGTGAGCTTGATGAAGCCGAGTTTCAGGGAGTCCTTTTCAACGGCGAGCTTTTCGGCATGTGCCGAACCTGCGGCCAGCCACAGCAGGGCGGGGGCGGTGAAGATCGCCGAGAGAAGGCTCAGGCGGGAATGGTTGGATTGAGATTTCATGTTTTTCAGGTGGTTCGTGGTCGGTCTTTCGGTTGTTGCCATAGCTTGAGGGCTGCCAACACGCGGTTCGTGTCGACAATCCAACAACAGGCTAGAATTTGTAATCGAGTTGGATTGAGAAGCGGGTGGTGTCCGCCAGGACGGCTGCGCCGGCGAAGGGATCGCTACCGCCGTCGAAGTAGGCGAATTTCGCGAGGGCGGAGAAGTTCTCATCGAACTTTTTCACCAGGACGGAGTCGTATTCCCAACCGTATCCGGTGGAGATCTCGTTATCGCCGAATGCGTGGAGGACATTTATCCATTTCATACCCCAGAAGATGGGCATTGAGTATGAGACATAGGTGTCGGTGAGGCCGTTGTGGCCGCCTCCGGCACGACCGCCGATGAATGCATCTGCGAAACCGTTGAAGGCGTGGAGCGTGGCAAGCGGTGTTTTGAAACCTGCGCCGAGGCTCTCAATCCCAAAAGTCATGCTTTGATTTTCGAAAAGCGATTTTGTCGCCGTTGCGTGGAAGTAGAGTGCTTCGCTGATTCCGGCGGCACCTGCATCGTCCTGCCATGCGACTTCGCCATAGAGGTCGAGCCCATGGAGTTTTCCGGAGGCGCTGACCCCGAAGGTGCTGTTGTCCCATGCCGGAAGGGTGGCAAATTTCATGATATAAGCGTAGCCACCGAGCTTGAGCCCTTCGATTCCCGTGTAGGATAGGTTCAGCGCGTGGACTTCCGAGTTCAGGGATCCGGCATTACCGCTCGCATCGGAGCCGAAGATCCGGTTCACTCGGTCGATGTATGCGTAGTTCAGGGTCAGTGAATCGATCCAGGTTCCGGAGAGCGCGATGGCATCGTAGGTCTGCTCGTTCTGGCGCCAACCGACGTTGCCGATGAAGGCCGAGTTGTCGTAGATGATGCGCTGGCGGCCGAACTTGGCGACCATGTCGTAGCCGGAATACTGGAGAAAGGCTTGGTTTAGTTCGTTCGTCTCCGGATCGGCGATGACAGACTGGGTTGGATCGAAGGGAGTGGCGCCTGCCGCTCCGCCGTGGTAGTCATCGCCGATAGCCTGGGAGAATTCGCCTTCGACGAGTGCACTGAACCCATACCAAGACATCGTCTGGAGGCCGAAGCGCTCTCGGATCGTAAATGCATTCGAATCGTCGGCGCCGACGATATCGGCGTACTCGTAGCGGGCACGGATATCGATCAGTAGTTTGATCCACTGCGCCGTGGCAGGAGGTGGAATGATGGGGGCGCTCTCCGGGGTGCCCGCATGCAGTGCAGAGACGGTGGCCAGTAGTATGATAGCTTTCTTTGTCATTTTTTGTGTTGGTTGCGGAATGAATTTTCCAAAACTGAATTAGCTTACTGCGAGCCAGTTACTTGAAAACTGAGACAAATACGGGTGAGAGTTTTTCCGCTCGGTGATGAATGCCGCTCATTTCGCCTGACAGACATAGCCCGTCAGGGCCGGAGAGTGGGGGCGAGCACCCTGGGACACGCGGCGGCGCGTGTCCCAGGGTGCGCATGGCGTGCGATGCGCCCCGCCATCAACCCCAAGCGGGGTTGTGGATGTGACGGCGGTTTGTTCCGGGGTAGGCTCCGTGTTGCTGCGCCAAGCCCGCCACCATCCTATTCGCTATTCGAAGCTTTACGGAGCATCGACAAAGAATCGCACCTAGTATTTCGAAAGCACGAGATTGATTCCGAGCTCCAAACACGTAACCCTACCCCTGATGAAAGCCTTTCTCTTCTTGCTCCTCGGTCTCGTTACCAGCACCGCCGACTTTCGTCCCCACTCTGAAGTGGCCTTCAGCTTGGGCTTTGCCGTTAATTGAATAGACGTTAATGAAGAGCGCCTTTTTCATGATCTACCAAACCTCCTGGTTTGTTTCTCTCGAAACTCAACTCCCGACCTGATTCATCTCCACCCCTTCCCCTACGAATCCTCGTGATATCGAATCTACCATCCATTCATTCGTCTCTCCGCTTGCGATTCCCCAAATCCTTTCGTGGCTCCCAGCTTTCCCTTACTGTCCTTTTAGCAATCATCTTCTCATCACCAACCGGTTCTCTCAAGGCAGAGGAAACTGATTCCGAGAAAACCCTAACCATACTCACTTATAACATTTACGGAGCCCGATCCGGAGTCGATCGAATCGCCAAAGTGATCCAAACGGTAAAGCCGGATTTGGTGGCGCTGCAGGAAGTCGATCAGAATGCGGTTCGCACCAATCGACTGGATCAAACAAAAGAATTGGCGCGGCTTACGGGTTTAAATTATTATATTTACGAGGCCACAGGGACTTACCCAGAGATCAATCAAGATCCTTACAAAAATAACTATCCCGAACTGGCAGGGCCGGAAGGCCTGTATGCCCGAACGGTCGGGGAAGATGGGTTTCGGGGAATCGCAGTACTGAGCCGCTACCCGATTGTGCGCCAAACGATCGTTCCTTTACCCGGCGGCTATCATCCCCGTGACTTGATTATCGCGACGATCAAGTTTCCGATATCAGATGAGAAATCCCGCGAAATCACTTTTATTTCGACTCACCTGAGCGTCAATAGCCGAGAGGCACGTCTTCGCTCTGTTGAGTTGATTGGCAAAGCGGCTTCAACTGCCGGAACTCCTGTTCTCCTGGCAGGAGATATTAATGCGTCACCTAACTCTCAGACTTTAAAAGCTCTTTACAGTCAGGGTTGGCTAAACCCAGCCAGGGATAAGCCGATCCAAACGATTCCAGTGAAAATCAACTCGAAAAACGGACGCCAAATCGATTACGTATTTCAATTCAATTCCAAATGGGAAGCCACAAAACTGGGCACCGAGATTTCCGACCGTTCAGCGTCCGATCATTTGCCTTATTTTGTCACATTCAAACTGGACTGAAGAGTAGCTTTATTTCCTCCCTCCTCATCTCCACGCGGCTCTCCAGTCGCGCACTCTTCAATCTGCTTTTCCGAGTGCGCCCGCAATGACCGGGGAGTGCACTTGAAGCGCTTTTTGAACTGGGTTGAAAAATATTGGCTGGATGAAAATCCGCAGTCGAAAGCGACTTCGGTGATCGTCGCCTTGGGGTCTTGCTCCAGAATTTCCCTCGCCGAATCAAGTCGGCATTCGTTCAGGTAGGCCATGGGAGACCGATTGGTGATCTGCTTGCAGTAGTGTATGAACCTAGTCACCCCGAGTCCGCATTCCCTGGCGAGGTCCTCCAGCGTCCATGGTTGGCTGGCGTTCTCCTTGAGATACGCGAGGAAGATTTCCACGCTCCTCCGGCTACTCGTGAGGTGCTCACGTAGTTCGATCTTCTGGGAGGATAGCTCCTCCAGAATCGTCAACAGGAGGTCATTCACAACAATGGCCAATCTTGAGTATAGATTGGTTGACCTCTCTGCAGCCAAGGTTTCCGGCAACTTTGCAAACAAGGCCCGAACATTCTTGGTCGTCGGAAGCATGATGTATTCCGTCTGCCGAATGATCTTGGTCAACTCTTGGAGGTCGGCCCGATCCAAGATGATCCAGTCCGGCCAGACCCATTCCTGATTTGGATAGCGCACCCCGAGGTCGATGATGAGCCAGTGAAGGCGACCAATACCGATGTTGGGGCGGCCCAATTTGTGCTGTTGCCAGGGCCGAGTGATGACCAAATCATCAGGCTTCATCACGAGTTCCTGACTTCCAATTTTCATCAGCATCGTGCCCGTCTCGAGAAAGGTAAACTCGATCCCCTCATTTCGGTGCCAGTCCAAGCCCCAGTCCTGGACTTGTTTGGCGTCCCAACATCCAATGCTGTTCAAGCCCGTCAGCACTCCATCGGGAATGGCTCTCCCTGGGTATTCGCCCCTTCCACAGGCGTATAAATCGATATTCCCACGATTCTGGGCATCGACCAGGGACTTGCAATTGTCCGCCCCGTAGAGTGCCTCCCCGGTGAGGTAGGTCGCAGGGGAGACGGTTTTGGCAGGCACTGAGTCACCATCTCAAGTTGTTCAAATTTGCTCAATGAAGAAATTTGGAAGTTTTTCTCACCTCGCCGTGCTAGGCTGGAGGTCATGAAAATTGGATGCTTTGCACTATTGGAGCCTTTCTCAGGCATGTCCCGTCAGTTTCAAGCGATTCGGGAGTTGGGCATCAAGTATGCCGACCTCACCGACAACCACGACGGGGCCACCCTTGGCGTGGAATACGGCTTCTCCGCGTCAGTCAGCCTGGACTCCCATCCCGCCAAGATCAAGGCGATGGCTGAGGATGCTGGTATCGAACTCACCTCATTCTGCGCTCATGCCAATCTCCTCGATCCCGTCAGCCCGGATGTCTACTCCACCCATCAGATCATCAAGGCCATCCGATCGGCCCGCGACCTTGGACTGAGCCAGGTCATCACCACGGAGGGCGATCCCAAAACTGAGTTCGGCCACAATCTCTCACCAGCGCAACGAATTTTTGCGATCACCGAGCGCTTGCACACACCCATCCAGTGGGCGAAGGAACTAGGCATCGAACTCCTCATCGAACCGCATGGCATCGTCACTGACAGTGTTGAAGAAATGGGCAAGCTCTTGGATACCCTCGGCCATGAAGAGACGGTTGGTATCTGTCTTGATACGGGGAACAGCTGGCTCGGAGGTGCCGAGCCGCTGGACTACATCAAGACATTCGGATCGCGTATCCGACATATCCACTGGAAGGACATGGGCGCAGAATGGGAAGAGAAGCGTGGGACTCTCTATGGTTGCGGGATGGGCAGCATTCCGCTTGGCGATGGAGTCGTCGGCATCGAGGAAATCGTGAAGGCTCTTGTCTCCATCGGATTTGACGGGGAGACCACTCTTGAAGTAGCAGGCTCGGACAATGTGAAAACCTCCTACCAACGTCTTCAAGGTTGGCTCGCCTAAGTATTCGGGCGGCACCATTACAAGATGATCACGATGAACAAGTCCTTTAGAATCGGCGCCCTCATTTCTGCCTTGGGGGGCATTATCGGCGCACCTCTTGCGCAGGCCGTGGAACTGAGTTGGGCCAAAGATGCCGACTCCGTGGCGCTGCAAGCGGATGGCAAAACCGTGTGGAGGCACGTTCATTCCTCTTCGGAGAGCAAGCCCTACTTTCACCCACTCAGCACGATCAAGGGTTCAGTCCTGACCGATCTCCGTCCGAAAGATCACCCCTGGCATCGAGCCTGCTGGTTTTCCTGGAAATTTATCAACGGGGTCAACTACTGGGAGGAAAATCGTGAAACCGGTAAGTCAAATGGCCAAACCGAGATTAAATCGGTGGAGGTCTTCACCCATGATGACTTCTCCGGAGACCTCGTGATGCAGATTGGCTATCACGAACCTGGGAAGCCTGACCTTCTGGTGGAAGAGCGTGTCCTGTCGATTTCATGCCCGGACAAAAATGGGAATTATACGATCGACTGGAGATCCAAGTTCCAGGCTCAGGCAGACATCACGCTGGATCGCACCCCTTTGGCAACTGAGAAGAATGGCAGGGACTATGGTGGATACGCAGGCCTCTCGCTTCGGCTCGCCCACCCCTTCAGAAAAACCTGGGTCTTCTCCGATAGCGAAGGCCGCACGGGGGAATTTCACGGCAAGCCGGCGACCTGGGTTCGGTCGGCCGGAAAGACAGAATTGGGAGAGAATGCCTCGGTAAGCATTTTCAACTCGCCATCAAACGGAGCGAAAGCAGCCGAAAAATACTATATTGCGAGGGGCATGCCCTACTTCAGTCCCGCCGTCCTCTTTGATCACGCCAAGGAGATGAAAAAGGGAGATGAATACGTCCTGAACTATCGTATTCTTGTCGAGAGCAAGGCTTCCGACGGTGCCAGCCAAAAGGAACGGGCTCTCAGCTATGGCGACTCGGTGGATCTTGTCGCGGCTGGTGAAACACTCGTGCACCAGAACAGCTGCCTTGAGTGCCACTCGATTTCCAAACAGAGTGAGATGGGGAAACTTGGCTCCAATTGGTATGGGCTCATCGGACGAAAACCCCACACCCGGGAGGTTCAAGTGCAGCCGAACGCAGACGGCCCCTTCGAGAATCGAAAAATTCTGATCGATGACCAATACGTCAAGCAGGCGATCCTCACCCCCAACCTTCACCTCGCCCTCTACCGCGACGGCAAGATGAAAGGCCAACCCTACCCAGCTGGAATGCCGCCGTATCCCACCCTGGGAAACCAGCAAATCGAGGCGATCACAGCCTATCTAAAAACCCTCAACCCACCTTCCGAGAGTGGGCCGAGGCAACTTTTCCAACTCAAGGATGCATCGTTCAAGGAGAGTGCTCCCAGCGGCGAAATCATTGTTGGTAGCCACGCCCGAGTCCTGCGAGTCGCCATCGCAAACACCTCATCGAGAGCGATCTCCGTTGGCCTCCCCGGGGGACGCAACTACCTCTTCGATCCCTCGACATTTTCCGTCCCAAAAATCTGGATCGGCAGATTTCTCGATGTCACCACGGAGCGAACAGCACGCGGAATGGGAGACAACGAGATTCTGGGCGAGATCGTCGATCTCGAGGGCTACCTGCTGCCGCTCAGTAGCGCAGGCCCAATTGATCAGGGGTTTAAGGACTACATGAACACCGCCGCCAACCAACAAGAGATGCTCCAAAAGGAATTGAAGGATAAGCAACTCTTTCGGGACAAGAAGGCCTCTGGGAACCCTCAATTTAAAGGATACCAATTGAAGAAAGGAGCCGCGCCCGTCTTCTTTTTCACGATCGAAGGCGTGCAGTATCGACAGCAGTTGACCTTCAGCGATTCAAACACCTTGGTCTTCCAATTTGAAACTGAGGGCGCCTCCAAACCTGTTCGCTTCCAACTCAAGGAAGAGGTCCTCGAGAAGGTCGACCTCAGCGCGGGCAAACTCGACAAGGGCGTCATCAGCATCCCAACAGAAGAAAGCGCCGCCTTCGTCATCACCCTCCACTTGAAGCAATCATGAAAGAAGCAATCATTCTCCTTACCGCCCTGATGTCTGGTTTGCTCCAAGCCGAGACCTCTCCCTATCATCCCAAACTCATTCCCGCGGGATACTCCGTGGAGACCATCTCCACGCCACTCGATCCAACAGGAGCACCCTTGGCGTTTGGTGTTGGCGGCATTGATTTTGCCGAGAATGGAGACGTTTTCATCGCGAGCCGCCTCCACGGGATTTGGAAGTATAGGAACGACAGCTGGCTCCGCTTTTCCGATCACCTACACGATCCTCAAGGCATCCATGTCGTGGACAATAACTCGGTGGTGGTTGCCCAAAAACCCGAGTTAACCCTGATCACGGATACCGACGGCGACGGCGAAGGAGATCTCTACCAAACCATTTGCGACAGCTGGAGATATGCGGCCAACTACTGCGAGTATGTTCATGGCCCGGTCGTCGACTCCAAGGGCAACTATTACATCAATTTGAATCTCGCTCATGGAGACTCCAGTTCGTTCCTGAAGAAGGGGGGATCCTACATGGGAACTGCCGGAGGTTACGACGGGTGGAATTGTCAGATCACTCCAGAGGGAAAGTTGATTCCATTTGCCTCCGGGCTTCGCTCTCCTGCGGGGATAGGGATCAACGAAAAGACGGACGAAATTTTCTACACGGAGAATCAAGGCAGTTGGGTCGGTTCGTCCTTCCTCGCTCATGTGCAAGAGGGGGCCTTCTACGGATACCCAGCCTCCCTCATCGACGATCCTGAGTTCCGTGGGGATCCGGATAAAATCACTTTTGAAGCATTTTCAAAAATGCGCAAAGCGCCAGCCGTTTGGCTTCCGCACGGAGATCTTTCGAACTCACCAGGGGATCCGGTCTTCAATTATACAGAGGGTAAGTTCGGTCCATTTGAAGGGCAAATCTTCATCGGTTGCCAAACGCGATCAAACATCCTGCGGGTGAATCTCGAAAAAATTCAGGGCGAATATCAGGGCGCGGCCTTCAACTTTGTCGACCACCTGCAATCTGGTTGCGTCCGCATCGCCTTTGACACGATGGGGCGCCTTTGGGTGGGGCAAACCGGACGCGGTTGGGGATCCAAGGGTGGACAAGTCTACGGACTGCAGCGGATCAAGTGGGACGGGAAAACGATCCCGTTCGAAATGAAGGCCATCAATCTTACCGAGAACGGCTTCAGGATCAGTTTCACCAGTCCCGTGAACAAAGACTCGCTCACCTCTGGAAGTTTGGCGGTGAATTCCTGGCACTATCACTACCACAAGCCGTATGGCTCTCCGAAAGTAGACCAGCAGAAACACGAGGCCGAATTGGTCTCGATTTCGAGCGATGGCCTCGAAGCAACAATCCGGACCGCCCTGACCACCGGAAAGATCTTTTCAATCGGCCTTGAAGGCGTCACCGGAAGCTCTGGCGCTCCCTTGTCCACCAAGGTGGGCTACTATACCCTGAACCGCACACTCTCGAAGCCAAGCCAGCGATAGAAACCAGTAGGCTGCTAGGAAATTGCTTTTGGGGTGGGGCGCTTGGGCGCGTTGTTGAGGGGACAGCATGGGCGAGAGGGCGAGAGGGCGAGAGACCGGATAGGATCAACCGACAGGCCGAACAATGGAAGATTCCCCCAAACACCCCGAAATTACCCCCATCCTGACGCTCCATCCCTTTATCCATAAGGTCTCTGTTCTATTTGTATGGGAACTTGTGATTCGGGGAAGCGGGTTGGGGTTGGAATGATCGCCGCCGGGATATTGCGGCTCCCGAACGATGCTTACCCGGGCCGACTACGACCGATCCACCTACGCCAAGGCTACGGCGGACAAGCTACCCCACGGCGTTGCTCCGCTTCCTTCTTTAGCCGCCGATAGCTGCTCTTCTGGAAGTTGGGCGGAGTTTATTTTCAACGAAACAAACGATAGCTGTCTCTTGCCGCTGTAGAGCGCGGCGTCAAGCGATCCCGCAGGAGCGACCAAGCTGCACAAGCGAGGAACGAGTGTAAGCGTCCTAAAATCACCCCCTATCGTAATTCCTCCAGCCTGTTAAATTACAGGCCATGTCCA
>TARA_B110000037_G_scaffold223119_1_pt1 | contig 14144 bp, 7 predicted proteins | sample TARA_B110000037 | Tara Oceans TARA_B110000037 (sample SAMEA4397196) | marine metagenome | biome: Polar Biome; feature: [MIX] marine epipelagic wind mixed layer (ENVO:01000061); material: water (ENVO:00002006), including particulate matter (ENVO:01000060) such as... | depth 10-100 m
TTAAGAACACAAGAAGCTATAGATGCAAAAGCTACGGTTGTTGCTACTGCTTGTCCTTTTTGTATGACTATGTTGAGAGATGGCGTTATAGAAGCAGATAAAAAAGATAGCATGGAAGTATTAGATATTGCAGAAATTGTAGCGAAAGGATTGAGTCTTTAAACTTACTGATAGCTAAAGCCAAAAAAATGAACAAAGAACAATTACTAGAAACACTTACAGATTTTGATCCAAATTCTATCGTTTGGGCTTATCAAGCAGACAGAACTTTAACTACTGGCGAAATTGATAAAATAGAATCTCACATTAAGCCATTTGCTAAAAATTGGGCACACCATGGGAAAGATTTAAAGTCTTATGCAGCTGTTTTATACAACTTATTTATTGTTTTTGTAGTAGATGAAACACAAGCAGAAGTTGGTGGTTGTGGCATAGATGGTTCTGTTCATTTAGTGCAGAAAATAAGTGCAGAAATGGAAATAGACTTCTTTAATAGATTCGCTGTTTCATTTTTCAACGAAGACAAAATTGAATGCATGGATAAAGATTCTTTTACAGAGTTAGTTACAACAGATAAAAGCTGGACAGAAAAAACACTTGTATTCAATAATCAAGTAAAAACATTAGCAGAATTAAAAACAAATTGGATTATTCCTTTTAAAGATAGTTGGCATAAAAACTTCTTTAGTAAAAGCGATAGTTTTAATTTGAGTTTATAAATGAAAACTTAATTTATGAAAAGCAAAACCTTTGAGATTTTGCTTTTTTTTGTATTTCAATCACAAGTATTACCATAACTTATCAATAGCTCTTTCTAATTCAGTTATTGTTTCATGAACACACAAACAAACTTCTTCCTTAGACAATTAGTAAATAAATAGCTTGAAATCATATATTAAGGTAAATAATCAGGTTTGATTATTACTTGGCAGACTAACTAAAAAGACGATACTACTGAGCTTTATCTTTTACAGATAACTTATGACAAAAAATTTCTAAAAAAATCTTCACAAACCGTAAAAATTGTCCTAATTTTTAATTGATTTATATTTATATTTACACCTGTACAATCTACTTTTTTACGTATATCTTTATATACGTAAAGTGTAAAAAAACCAAAATGAAAAAATTAATCTTATTATTTACTTTATTTTCTCTATCTCTGCATGCTCAAGTTTTCATTAATGAATATTCTGCAGCAAACTATGATGACATAGATTTTTTACCTGGCCCGGGAAGAAATTATGCAGATTGGATAGAATTGTATAACGCAGGTGCTGCTAGTGTAGATCTTAGTGGTTACTATTTAAGCGATAGAATATCTACTCCATTAAAATGGCAAATACCTCCAGGTACAACAATTGCAGCCGGAGCACATTTACTTTTTTTAGCAGATAAGCAAGATGGATTTTCTAACGGAAATTATCATACAAACTTTAAGTTGACACAGACATCATTAAATGAAGCTATCGTATTTTCAGATGCTGCAGGTATCATAGTTGACTCTATTAGTTTAAACTATCCAAACAAAAAGCATGATTCAAGATGTAGAATGACTGACGGCTCTGCTATTTGGGGTATTTCTGGAAACCCTACTAACGGGACTTCAAATAATAATTCAATTGAAAGATACGCACTAACTCCTTCTTTTGATATTCCTGCTGGTTTTTATACGGTTGGAGCAACTTTAACGGTTACTTTAAGTACAACTGAACCAAATTCTAGTATTAGGTATACATTAGATGGTAGTGAACCAAATTCTGCTTCTAATTTATACACCACACCTATTTCTATGACGACTACTACCGTTATAAGAGCAAAAACATATTCTACCAACGCAAATATTTCCTCTAGTTTAACCGAAACAAATACCTATTTCGTAAATGAAACACATGGCACAAAAGTAATTTCCATAGCTGGGGGAACGGGAATTACAACATTATTAGGTGGTAGTTTTAATGAACCAGATGGTTCTTTTGAACTATTTGAAACTGATGGAACTTTTTTAACAGAAGCTACAGGTGAGTTTAACAAACATGGAAATGACTCTTGGGCATATGCTCAAAGAGGATTAGATTTTGTTGCAAGAGATCAATACGGAAAAAATTACGCCTTGGAAGATGAAATTTTTGATCAAAAGAATAGAGATAAATTTCAAAGAGTTATTTTAAAATGTGGTGCAAGCGACAACTACCCATTTGAAGGAACGCCAAACGATAATTATCCAGGAGAATATGGTGGTGCTCATGTAAGAGATGCTTTTATTAATGAATTATCTCAAAGAGCTGATTTAAGATTAGATGAAAGAACTACTGAATTTGCGGTAATGTATGTTAACGGGAATTACTGGGGAGTCTATGACATTAGAGAAAAAGTTGATGACCATGATTTTACAAATTATTATTATGACCAAGATAGAAACAATTTGCAATACCTTAAAACTTGGGGTCCAACATGGTCTGAATATGGCGGTGCACAAGCACAAACAGATTGGGATGCATTAGTACAGTTTATCAACACCAATAACATGACTGTTCCAGCTAACTACGCTTATGTAGATAGCGTTTTTAATACGGGAAGTTTAATTGATTATTTCATATTGAATGGTTACACCGTTGTAGCCGATTGGTTAAACTGGAATACCGCTTGGTGGAGAGGAATGGATCCAACCGGCGATAAGAAAAAATGGCGATATACACTATGGGATATGGATGCTTCTTTTAATCATTATACTAATTATTCCAATGTTCCAAACCAAGGAGCATCTGCAGACCCTTGTGACCCTGCAGTATTAGGAAATCTTGGTGGTCAAGGCCATGTACCTATTTGGAATGCTTTATTAGGCAATGATGATTTCTTTGCTGACTATATAAATAGATATGCCGAATTAGCAAGTACTGCTTTCTCATGTGATAGTTTACATAATTTATTAGATGAAATGATCGGAGAAATTGAACCTGAAATGCCAGCACATATAGTTCGTTGGGGAGGAACAATGACTGAATGGGAAAACAATGTAGATTCTATACATGCATTCATTGACACACGTTGTACAAACATTTTAGCACAATTGGTTCTTTGTGAACCAGCAATAAGTGGTCCTTATGACTTAACTATAATAGTTCAACCTCCTGGATCTGGAGAAGTACAGTTAAGCTCTATCACTCCTTCTGTTTATCCTTTTACTGCTACATATTTTGGTGGTGTAAATATAAGTTTAGATGCTGACGCTAATGAATGCTTTGAATTTGACCACTGGACCATAGAAAATGATACGATTCTACCAAATGACACGACAGAAAACATATTTTTCACAATGAGTTCGAATGATACAATTACGGTATTTTTTAATGCGATTTCTTGTCCTTCAGATGACACAATTTATATAAACGTTCAACCGCAAGGAGCTGGAAGCATAAATATTGATGGAAATAGTATTTCTACCTTTCCTGCTACAGCTTATGTTTTAGATTCTGCAAATCATACTTTTGATGCTATAGCCAATACAGGTTTTACTTTTGCTAATTGGGATTGGGATATTCATACTGCGGCACCTAGCGTAACTTCTACAAATACCTTAGTTTATACTTATAGTAATGATACTTTAACTGTAAATTTCACAGCTCCTACTGTAGATACTATTATATATATAGTACAACCAACTGGCGCAGGAACAATTACCGTAGACGGAACAAACATTACTACTTTCCCAAATACTACATTTTATGCTGATGCAACGAATAGCTCTTTATCTGCTACCGCAAATACTGGTTACACTTTTAATAATTGGGATTTTACAAACAACACCGCTTTACCAAACGCTACCACTAATAATATTACAACTACTTGGAGTTCTAATGATACCGTTTATGTAAACTTTGATCCTATATTGATTGATACCATTGTATATATAGTTCAACCAGCTGGCGCAGGAGCAATTACCGTAGATGGAACAAATATTACTGTTTTCCCAAATACTACCATTTATACTAATGCAATGAATTCAAATTTATCAGCAACAGCAAATACAGGCTATATTTTCAGTAACTGGAGTTTTAATAACAATAGCCCGTTACCAAATAACACAAGTAATAATATTACAACTACTTGGAGCTCTAACGATACCGTTTATGTAAACTTTGATCCAATTCCAGTAGACACCGTAGTATATATTGTTCAACCTGCAGGGGCTGGAAACATTACGGTAGATGCTACAAATATTTTTGTTTTTCCGAACACATCTTCTTATGCTAATGCAACAAGTTCTAGTCTTTCTGCCATAGCAAATATTGGTTACACTTTTAACAATTGGAGTTTTAATAACAATACACCACTACCTAATACGACCAATGTAAATATTACCACTACTTGGAATTCAAATGATACAGTTTATGTAAACTTTGATCCTATTGTTTATGACTCTATTACTTATATAATTCAACCTATAGGAGCAGGTTATATAACGGTAGGAGCAACAACTATTAATACTTTTCCTGCAAATACTAGTTATTTAGATGGTAGTAATTCCAACCTGTCTGCTTTCTCAAATGCTGGTTTTACTTTTAATCATTGGGAATTTGACAACAACACACCATTACCTAATAACTTATCTTCAAATATTGCTATTACTTGGCAAAGTAATGATACAGTAATCGTTCATTTTAATATTATTCCGACTTACGACATCACCTACTTAGTAAACCCAATTGGTACAGGAACTATTGATATTAACGGAGTGAATGCGAGTGTTTTTCCTGCTACAATAAGTTATTTACAAGGTGCTAATGTTACGCTAAACGCTAACGCTAATCCAAATTACACTTTCGATTTTTGGCAAACAGATATTAATATAATTATGCCGAATATCAATACAGTTTCTAGTAATTTTAATGTAATGGCAGATGATACTATTGTTGCCCACCTTGATGAATTTAATACGGATACTTTATGGATAATTACAAATCCTACAGGCGTTGCAGAATTGCAAGTAGGTTCAGATATCATAAACAGCTCTCCTTATATGGGCGTTTATGAATTAGAAGAAATATTACAGATTAGTGCTACGGCAAATGGTTCTAATGTTTTTAATCAATGGAACCTGAGCACGGTAAATTTACCAGACTATAACACCTCTACTTACTTTACTTTTTTAACAAAAGATACTTTGTTTGCTTATTTTAATAATGTATTGGCAATAGAAAATATTGGGGACGATTTAAATGAAGTGAAAATCTATCCAACTATTGTAGATAATAGTTTAACTATTGAAATAAGTTCTCATGATGCCACTAATTTAAATATCGATTTATTGAATATTTCAGGACAAGTAGTTCAACATCTATACAATGAAGACTTGAATGCTCAGAGTAAAATGAAAGAACAGTTTACTATTTCAGATGTTAGTCAAGGAATATATTTTGTAAAATTGAATTCTGATAAAACAAATGTTACTTATAAGATTGTGAAAATTAAGTAAGTTTACATTTTATGAAAATATTAATTATTCAAACCGCATTTATTGGGGATGTAGTTTTGGCTACACCACTTGTAGAAGCATTGAAAAATAAATTTCCGACTAGCTCTATTGACTTTTTAGTTAGAAAAGGCAATGAGAATTTATTAGTAGGTCACCCTAAATTGAATGAGGTTTTTATTTTCGATAAGCGAAATGGTAAATACAAAAATTTATTTAAACTCATAAAAAAAATAAGAGCAGAAAATTATGATTACGTAATTAATGCGCAACGTTTTTTTACGACTGGTTTACTAACCGCTTTATCTGGAGCAAAGAAAACCATTGGTTTTGATAAAAATCCTTTGTCTTTCGCTTTCTCTGAGAAAGTGGCTCATGAAATAGATGTAAACTCTAAACTACATGAAGTAGATAGAAATTTAGCTTTAATAAAAAGTATTGTTGGAACAGTAAGTCAAACTCCAAAATTATATCCATCAAAAGCTGACTATGAAAAAGTATCTACAGATAAAGAATATGTTTGCTTAGCTCCTTCTTCTGTTTGGTTTACGAAACAGCTACCCAAAGAAAAATGGATTGAATTAATTGAAAAATTGCCTGAAAAATATCAAGTTTACTTAATTGGCGGACCAGAGGATTTAGCGTTTTGTAATAACATCAAAGATAAATCTAAGAGAGAAAATGTAATTATTTCAACAGGGATATTAAGTTTTTTAGAATCGACCGCATTGATAGAAAATGCTACTATGAATTTCACCAATGATTCTGGACCAATGCATTTTGCTTCTTCTGTAAATGCCCCCATTACTGCATTTTATTGTTCAACGATTCCTGCATTTGGCTTTGGACCATTATCTGATAAATCGTTTATTGCAGAAACTGAAAAGGTTTTAGATTGCAGACCTTGTGGTTTACATGGAAAAAAAGCTTGTCCTAAAAGACATTTTGATTGTGCTAAAGTTGATATTGATAAAGTGTTAACAAAAGTAATTCCTTTATAAGCTCACGTATGAATTTAAACAATACACTCATTTGAAGAACTACAACTCTACTGAAAAGAATGTTTTAGGAATGATTGCTAAAGTTGATGAGTTACGTTGAATCTACTTAAACCCTTCTTTAAATTAAAAAGGAGCTCCCTGAAATTCCTTTCAATGATAACTACTTTTTTAATTATTGTTTAACTCTTCCTTAAATCACAGAAAACTCAACACGTTTTTCTCTCAAATTAGCTTCTTCAATAACTACTGTTACTTTTTCACCAATTTGATATGTTTTTCCAGTTCTAAGACCTTTTAAAGACATCATGTTTTCGTCATAAATAAAGTCTTCATCTAGCTGATATGTTGGAACCATTCCTTCACATTTATTTTCTGTTAACTCAACAAAAAATCCTTTTTGAATTACTCCAGAAATAACACCTTCAAATTCTTGCCCAATATATTGTTGTAAGTATTCTACTTGCTTATACTTAGTTGCAGCACGTTCACATTGTTTTGCTTTTTTCTCCATAGAAGAACAATGTTGTAATAACTCTTCTAACTCTTCTGTTTCAAAGAAATATTTCTCTTTTGAAATTCTACTAGCCAATAACCTGTGTACTAAAACATCTGGGTATCTTCTAATTGGTGAAGTAAAGTGAGTATAATATTCAAAACCTAAACCGTAGTGACCAATATTTTTGGTTGTATAAACGGCTTTTGCCATAGAACGAATTGCTAATTTCCCTAAAACAGATAGTTCTGGTTTATTTTTAATTTGCATTAGTAATCTTTCTAAGACTGCTTTTGTATCTTCTCCTTCTTCAAAACGTAAACCAATGCCAAAACGTTTAGCAATAGTAGAAAGCGTTTGTAATTTCTCTATACTTGGTTGATCGTGCACTCTGTATACAGAAGGTTGACTAGTCCCTTTTACTACTTTTAATTTACTTAAATATTTAGATACTGAAACATTTGCTAAAAGCATAAAATCTTCTACCAATAAATTGGCTTCAATTGTTTCTTTTACATAAACTTCTACAGGTTTGGCATATTGATCTAGCTTGAAACGAACTTCATCACTATGGAACTGTAAAGAACCATTTTTGAACCTTTTCTCTCTTAGATGTTTTGCTACTTTATCCATATAAATCAGCTCTTCTCTAAAATCTCCTTCTTTTCCATCTAAGATTTCTTGAACTTCTTCATAAACAAATCTTCTATTAGAAAAAATAACTGTTTTTGCAAATTTGTAATTTACAACTTCCATTTTTTCATCAAATTCGAATAAAACAGAAAAAGCTAATTTTTCTTCATCTTGACGTAAAGAACATAATTCATTAGAAATTTTTTCTGGAAGCATTGGTAAAACTCTATCTGGTAAATAAACAGACGTTGTTCTATATCTAGCATCATTGTCTATCATCATACCCGGTTGTACATAATGTGAAACATCCGCAATATGAATACCAATTTCCGTATTTCCATTCTCTAAGGTTAAAATTGATAAAGCATCATCAAAATCTTTTGCATCTAAAGGATCAATGGTAAAAGTGGCTACATCTCTATAGTCTAATCTTTTTTCTATTTCTCTCTCTGTAATATTAAGATTTAGATTTTTTAATTCTTTTTCGTAACCATAAGGGAAATTTAATCTAAAACCATTTTCTAATAAAATATTTTGCATTTCCAATTCGTTTGGACTGAAGTCTTTTAAAATCTCCGTAATCTTTCCGATTGGATTCTTGCCTTGATCTTTCCAAGTTTTCACTCTTGCACGAACAAAATCACCATGTTCAGCACCATTGTATAAGTTTTCTGGAACATAGATATCAAATTTCACTTCCTTATTTAAAGGAATAACAAAACCAAATTTTTCTAATTTCTCAAATCTTCCTAAAAATTCTGTTTGATTTCTTTCAACAACTTCTAGAATTACTCCTTCCGGTTTCTTATTGTTGAATTTAGTAATTTCGATAGATACTGTATCGCCATTCATAGCAGAATTCATATCTTTTCTTTTGATAAAAATGTCTTTTGTTTGACCTTCTACCATTACATAACCAACACCACTTGCTGCAACATCTAATTTTCCTGTAAGGAATTTATCGCTAGAAGCTAAGAATGTAACTACTTTTAATTTTTCAGTTTCTGTAAATTCAATACGTTTCTTTTCAATCAATCTCTTGATCGACGCATTTATTTTATCTTCAGAATATCTTTTTAATAAGTGCTCATGCACCAACTCTGGCTTCATACCAGATTTATTTTTGGAGCTTAAGTATTTGATTAATTTTTCATCAATACCAGCATTTTTACTCCCTGTTTTTTTTTGACCACCAATTCTTTTCTTTTTCGTTTTTGGGGTAAATTTTTTATCTTTTGCCATTATAATTTTGCATTATTTCAGTTACTATTCAAAGGTAACTGATTTTATTTTTAATCATTCTCTATTATTGAATATTAATACAATCTTAAATTAATTGAAATTACTTTTATAAGATTATGCAGAGAATCTTGTATTTTGGAAGAAATAATGCTTGCAGATATTTGCATTACTTCTATTTAATGGTGCAAAGATACATTTTTATTTTTAATAGCTATTTTTTAAATTAAAAAAGACCTATTGATTCTTGTTTTTATAAAGAAAACTATTTTTTCTTACCTTTTTTATTTTCTTGTATCTTTTGTTGCTGTTTATAAGCATCAGCCATTTTGGTTCTAAAGCCACCTTCTTTTGGTTTCTTCTTTTTGTTTTCTTCTAACTGCTTCATGATTTTTTCTTCATCTATCATAAATTTATTAATAAACAATTGCTGTAAAAGTGTTACAATATTACTTACTGCATAATATAAAGTAAGACCTGCAGCCCAAGTATTAAACATTACAAATAAGAATATTGGGAAAATATATGGCATATATTTCATCATTTCCATTCCTGGTTGCATATTTTGATTTTGCATTTGTGGATTAAACCTTGCCATTAGCAAAGAAGTAACCGTCATTAACAATGTAAATCCAGAAATGTGATTTCCTAATAATGGAACTGTCATTGGCAAATTAAACAACACATCATAAGTAGATAAATCTTGTGCCCAAAGGAAACTTTCGCCCCTTAACTCTATAGCAGAAGGGAAGAAATAAAACATAGCCAAGAAAAATGGCATTTGCAACAACATAGGTAAACAACCACCAAACATACTTACGCCTGTAGACTGATAGAGCTTCATCTGTTCTTGCGCAAATTTAGACTGATCGTCTTTATACTTCACTTTTAACGCATCTAACTCTGGTTTTAACAATTTAGTTTTTGCCGTACTTACATAAGACTTAAAAGTTAAAGGCATCATTGCCATTCTAATAATTAGCGTTAACAAAATTATGATTAAACCATAACCAAAATTGAATTTTTCTAAAAATCTAAAGATTGGAATTACAACTCCTTTATTAATATATTTAACCCAATTAAATAAGAAAAAACTAACGCTTAATTCTACTAAATTTTCTTGTCCATTCTCGAAAGTCTTTAAAAGTTTGTAATCATTTGGACCAAAAAAATACTGGAAATTATAATTATTTCCTTGCTCAAAATTTAAACTTGCAGCCATGTCTGCAACTCTTGTTGAATCATTATTATCAATAACAGAATGCGTATTTCCTTTTTCAATTTTTCCATCTGCTAATAAAGTAACATTGAAAAACTGATCTTTAAATGCAATCCAATCTAAAGCCGGTAATTCTGAATCTTTACTCGCGCCTACTGATAAATTATCGAAATCATCTTCTCCTTTTAATTTCCAATAAACTGATGATTTTCTTTTTTCTTGTGTTAATTCCTTTTCTTGTTTTAACAAAGTAATATGCCAATCTGCAGTCAACTTATAATCTCCTGTATTTAAAATATTGTCTAAGTTTACAAAATTCAAATCAAAATCTGTAACATAAGAGTCTTCTATTAAACTAAACTTGTGTTCTACGTATTGATTTTCAGAAATCTTTAATTTAAAAGAAATCGTTTTATCATCTATTTCTTGAACATCATAATACAAATCTTTTGTTTCTATTATTTTATTGTCTTTCGTTGTAAATTTAAAATTTAAACTTTGCGTGTTGTCAATTAAATACAAAGGAGTTTTCTCCCAAGTTTTATACATTTTTAATTCTACTTTTTTTACTTGAGCTCCTTTATTACTAAATTCAATTTTTACTAAGTTGTTTTCAATAGTAACAAGCTTCTCAATGCCGATTGCATTTTTAGAAAAATCTCCAAATTGCACTAAAGAAGCTGCTGCTAGTTTTGCTAAAGTTGCACTGTCATTATTTTCTAAAGCAATTTTTTCAGATGTAGTTTGAGACTCTTGTTTTGTGATTTTAGCTTCTTCTAGTAACGCTTGCTCTTCTGCCCTTGCTCGGCCTTCTGCTTCTAATTCAGCTTGGCTAACATTATTACTAAACATAAACATTAGTAATATACTTATCAATAATGTTCCAATAATTGTATTTTTATTCATAGTCTATATATTATCAAATAGCGTACAAATGTACTCATCAAATGTCAAATTGTCACTTAAAAATTTTATTTATCGTAGAAAATGTAAAAAACTCTTGATAAAAATTAATTTTGTATGAAAATATGTATAAAATTTTAAAACACTACCTATTAAGAGCTTTTGTCGTTTGGTTATTGATCTTTTCCATTTTCAAAAGCCTTTTCTTAATTTATCATTGGAATAGCATTCACACTGAAAGCCTTTCTAAGATCCTTACCGTGTTTACTAAGTCATTGAAAATTGATATTTCTAGTACATCTTACGTTTTAATCATTCCCTTAATATTAGCTATAATACAATACTTTTACCATTCAAAAGTTATTAAAACGATTTCTAAATATTATCATTTAAGCGTTTTAATGATTGTTTCTATCATTAATGTAATAGATATTCAATTATTCAAATTTTGGTCTTCAAAAATTAGTTTAAAATCTTTTCTATTTCTGAACACGCCAGATCAGATCATTAAATCCATGGGATATTCTAAATCCCTGATGGCATTATTGTTTATCTTCTTTCATTTTGTAATTGGTAAAATACTATTAGAAAAATACTATTTCCAGAAGAAAATCGTATTCAGTAAATCAATAATTTCCTTTATATTTTTCACCCTTTTTAGTGCTAGTTTGCTAATACTAGGAATTAGAGGAGGTTTTCAAGTTGTACCCATAAACCAAAGCGACACTTACTTTTCGACAAACAACACATTGAATGTTGCTGGAGTAAATCCATTATGGAATATAGGCAATACTTTTGTTCAAAACAAAGCGCACGCTACAACAAACCCATATATTCAATTAGAAAAAAATGAAGCAATTGAAATCGTTAGTAATCTATATAAGATCAAAAAGGACACGACTATTAAACTATTCAACATAGATAAACCAAACATAGTCTACATTAATTTAGAAGGAGTCAATGCCAACATTTTAAAGTATTTCAATAAATCAAAATCTTATGCTCCCGAGATTGAATCCCTTTTTGAAGAAGGATACTTTTTCTCTAACATTTACGCTTCAGGTTCTAGATCAGACCAAGGAATGATTTCTTTATTGAGTGGCTTCCCACCTACTCCGATAAACTCAATTTGTGCTCAACCAGAAAAATTTATTCACCTCCCCTCTTTTCCTAAAAAATTGCAAGAAAATAGTTATAATTGTTCTTATTATTTTGGAGGAGAAGCAGCATTTGGAAATTTTAAATCATTTTTAGTACATAGTGGTTTTGACCCATTAATAGAAGTTTTTGATTTCCATAAAAAAGAAAGAACACAATATTTAGGCGTACCCGATGAATATCTTTTTGACAAATTTAGTAAAGACATGACTAATCCAAAAGAGCCATTTTACACTATGATTTTTACGCAAACGACACACGAACCTTTTGATATGCCGTTTAATGAAAACGTAGCAGATGAAAAAACAAAATACTTGAACACCGTAAGTTATGTAGATAGTGTTATTGGCGATTGGTATAGCGCTATTAAAAATAAAAATTGGTACGATAATACCATTTTTATTATCAGTTCTGACCATTCAAATTATTTACCAGAAAATTATCAAACTTGGGTAAAAGAACGATATCACATTCCTTTTTTAATTCTAGGAAAACCATTGAAAGAAGAATTTAAAGGACAAATTAATGAAGGTATCTTTTCTCAAGTAGATGTTCCCAAATCATTATTGAAACAAATGGATATAGAAAGTACTAATTTTAAATGGAGCAAAGATTTTATGAACCCTTATAGTAAACAATTTGCTTATTTTGCTTACGTAGAAGGCTATTCTTTTAAAACAAAAAATAATATCTGTGGCTACGGTTATAATTGGAAACAATATGTTGGAGATTGCGATTCTACCTTATACAAAAAACAAGGTCAAGCATTTTTACAAGTGCTGTATGATGATTTCTTAAGTTACTAATAAGCTGAATTTAATTAATAGCTATTTTTCATTCTATCCATTTCACGTTTATTGTCTTTATCTTTCAAACTTTGACGTTTATCATGAATTTGCTTACCTCTTGCTATAGCAACTTCTACTTTCGCAAAACCTCTTTCAGAAATAAAAACTTTTAACGGAATTAATGTAAATCCTTTTTCTACAATCTTTTTACTAATTTGCTTAATCTCTTTTTTATTCATTAAAAGTTTACGTGTTCGAGTAGGTATATGATTGGCAATATTCCCAAATTCATATTCATTGATATGCATATTTACGATAAAAACTTCATCATTTTTTATTTGACAGAAAGATTCGGCAATATGGGCCTGCCCTAACCTTATCGATTTTATTTCCGTACCTGTTAAAATCATACCTGCATCATAAGTAGTCAAAATACTATACTCAAATTTAGCTTTTTTATTTTTTATGTTTAAGTTTTTAATCATTAGTATTGCAAAGGTAGTACTTTAACTTATTAAAAAAGTATTCTTGTTTATCAACAAAAAAATGAAGTTATTATCATTTACTATCTTAGTAACTATTTATCTATTTAAAGAAAGAAAAAGCATTTTTTTAAGTTAATTTTGCGCTCTACATTATTATCATTTTAGAGTAAACATTATGGCAGAAGAAGAAAAATATACCAAAAAAATGGAGAAAGCTTTTCAAAAGAAAAGAGAGTTTGGGCAAAACAAACTAGACGACGGGCATGTGCAACCACAAGCTAGGGATTTAGAAGAATTGGTTTTAGGAGCTATTATGCTTGAACAAAATGCTTTTGATAATGTTTCTTCTATACTAAAAAGTCCAGAAAACTTTTATGTAGATGCGCACCAGCGTATTTATAGTTCTATGATAAAACTGACAGAAGATAATGAACCTTTAGACATGTACACCGTAACAGAAAGATTACGTTCTAATGGAGAACTAGAAGATGTTGGCGGAGCTTATTTCATTGCTTCTTTAACCAACAAAGTAGCTTCTTCTGCAAATATAGAATCGCACGCTAGAATTATAGTACAAAAATTTCTAAAAAGAGAGGTTATTTCCCTGTCAAGTAATGCTATAAAAGATGCATTTGATGATACTGTAGATGTTTTTGATTTATTAGATAGCACAGAATCTGAAATGTTTAAGCTGACGGAATCTAATATGAAAAAAACAGCTGTAGAAATTGGTTCAATCGTTTTACAAGAAG
>TARA_B110000037_G_scaffold209198_1_pt1 | contig 14128 bp, 10 predicted proteins | sample TARA_B110000037 | Tara Oceans TARA_B110000037 (sample SAMEA4397196) | marine metagenome | biome: Polar Biome; feature: [MIX] marine epipelagic wind mixed layer (ENVO:01000061); material: water (ENVO:00002006), including particulate matter (ENVO:01000060) such as... | depth 10-100 m
GAACTCATTTGTGTAACGTTTTCTACTCAAGTTTCTATTCTCCGTTTTGAAGAATCTCATGTCCACTTTTTCCAGGGCGCATCAAAAAGGAACCGCGAGTCGTAAGAATCGCGAGCGCTTCGAACAGCTATCACTATTGCCTCGGTTTGCTAAAGGAAAACTTAATATAGAACTTAATACAAAACTTTTTGGGACTAGTTACAATGTTCCTTTTGGTGTCGCTCCAGTTGGACTAACAGGATTAATTTGGCCCAAGTCAGAGTTGATCCTTGCCAAATCGGCAAACAAGTACAAATACCCTTATTGTCTAAGTACAGTTGCCACACAGACACCAGAAGTAGTGGGGCCAGAAGTAGGAGATATGGGCTGGTTTCAGCTGTATCCACCTAAAGACCCCGCCATACGAGCAGATATATTAAAGAGAGCTATAAGGTGTGGTTTTCATACTCTGATTATAACTGCAGATGTTCCTAGGCCAGCACGGAGGGAAGAGTCTAGAAAAGCAGGGATGTCACTCCCGGTGAAGCTTACACCAAAGATGATATGGGAAGGATTAACACACCCTACATGGACGCTAAAGACGTTGGCAGAAGGCTTGCCTAACTTACGTACGCTTGGATCTTATAGTGAATCCAAAGACATGAAATCTGCAGCTGAGTATGCACGATTCAAATTCAGAGGAGATTTAGATTGGGAATACATTCAAGAAGTGAAACGGCTTTGGGATGGTCCAGTAATTCTAAAAGGAATACTTCATCCAGAAGATGCTAAAAAGGCTCTGGAGATAGGTCTTGATGGCATTTACGTATCTAATCATGGAGGAAGGCAATTTGACGGAGCGCCTGCTGCTATAGATGCTCTTAAACCCATAAAAGAGGTGGTAGGAGATCAGATGAAAGTGATCTTTGACAGTGGGATTACTACGGGGTTAGATATCGTTAAAGCATTAGCTCTGGGAGCAGATTTTGTCTTGCTCGGTAAAGCATTTATGTATGGCTGTGCCGCATTAGGCGAAAAAGGAGGGGATCATGTAGCTGATATCCTCATAGAAGATATCAAGAACAATATGGTACAGTTAGGTGTAGAGACTATTGAAGAAGTGGAGGGCTTAAGCCCAGTGTTTTCATAAATAGCAATTTCACTCAAAAGGTTAGCTGAGTTGATATCTATGCTTTAGAAATAGAGGTACCTGATAAATTATAAAGCCTTAATATACCAAGAGCGGTCATAAACTAAACAAACGCGGCACTTCGCGAACGAAGGCCTTACATCGCAAGTTATTGTAGGGCCGGCGCTTGCGCCGTGCCGCGTAGGAAGTCTCAAAATTTGGAATGTTTAATTCATGACCGAGCTTAGTATAATTGGGCCTAATACTGATGACTATATGGGACCGGCACGGCGGAATCGGGCAACAAGAATGCCCGTCATTCAAAAACAGAGGTCCAAGCCTGTCGGCTTCAATTCCCGAAAACCTAAGCCGAGGGCGCTACTTCGCCGAATTCTCGTACCAAACAACATTGGCCGTCCAGTGCCCAGCGATCAGAAAATCCAAATCTCCATCGCCGTCCATATCCTCCGCGCGCATGTCGTAAGAACCTTGGTTCACGTCAATCACATGCTTAGCGAATCGGGCTTGGCCATCATTTTCGTACCAGGCGACTACCCCCGTCTCGAACCGCCCGCAAACGGCTCCATCCAAATCTCCGTCGTCATCAAGATCTTCAAGGACCAAACTATGCGGACCTACAATTTTTGCATCGATTTCAATCGCCTCGAAGTCCGGTCCGCGAAACCAAAGCAAGCCTGCCCCATGCCCTCGGGATGCCAAAAAATCAATATGCCCATCTCCATTCAAATCGCCTGGCAAAATATTCGACGCTCCTGGCTGCCGATCCGACAATAGATGTTTTTTCCATGGGCCGCGCCCGCTATTCGGTTGCTCCCAATAGGCAAACCACTCGCCTCCTTCGAACCCTATCCCTCCTTTTGCGCCAGCCGCAATCTCCGGACGGCCATCGCCATTGGCATCGCCAAACCCCATATAATGCGAACCTCCAGGAGCGTCTCCATTAGCGAAAACATTACGCGTCCACAATTCTGACTTTTTCAGATCACGAGGAACCTCCAGCCAAACGATCGATTCGGGAACCGACGTCTTCGGGGAACTCTGAAAAGAATTCGCTATCAAATCCAGCTGACCGTCTCCATTCACATCACCCGAAATGAGACAATGGGTACCGAGTATTTCATCGTCAACGCTCCTATAGGTCCAAGGCTCTCCGGAAAACGGATCGTCCGGACACTCCAACCAAAAAACCGTGTTATTCGATCCAACGAAATCACGATCTCCATCCCCATCAACATCCAGCAAGCATGAGTGAATACAAGCCGATCTTGGCTGATTCCGGGACTGGCCACGCTTGAATTCGTGAATCGCCTGCGGCTCCCAATCCGGACCGCGCAGCAACATGACCTTCCCCTCATAAGAGGCGATTACATCTCTATGACCATCTCCATCGAAATCATCCGAAACGACAGAATTGATGAACCCGCTAACCGGCTCGACGATCGTATGCTTTTTCCAATTCCCATTTTCCACTTCCAGAGGCAAGGCTTCCCAAATACGAACATTGTCGTAATTCAGCGACCCTTCTTTTCCGCGCGCCTTGAGGTTCCCCCAAGCTTTAGGAACATCCAAACGAGCATTCTTCATCGTAAGCGTTGGGCCGCCTTTGATTTGAGCCACAACCTCATCACCCTGAGTTTCCAGCATAACGGTGAACCATTCTTCCCGTTTCGGTTTCCAGTCAGATTCGTCCAAGACCTGATCCTTATCGCCCTGCTTCTGAGAATTACGGTCTCTTTGCAAAGTAGTTCCCGATTCGACTCCAACGATCAACCGGAAAATATGCCCAGTCGTTTGAGCCGTCGTCCCTTCATTAAACCCAACATGAGCAGCGTTTAACTTTCCGGAAATTTTGATCGACATCTCCAGGATGCACTCGCGAGCCGGTACGCCCAGCGTCATGCTCGGCGTCGCCCCTGTATGATTATCCCGACTCGATTGAAACTCCTTGGTCGATGGAATCCCTTTATAGGCTCCGTCCTCCACTTCCCAGCGGGTGCCATGCAAGGCTTTCCACTCGGGTTTCGCCTGACCGCCATCAAAGCGATCCTCGAATAGCAAAGCTCCCTTTCGCGATATCAAAGGCTCCAAAGCGAAAATGTTCGGAATCAACACTGAGACCAATAGACCAAATAAAAAATGCTTAATCGCGCTTTTCATAATTCCCGAAAGGTTTCGCTCGTAGCTACTAGTTCCACCAAATCCCTCAAACCATAACCGCGTTCTGAAAGTTCATCCGTCAGAGCATTAACCATCGGTCTATCCCAAAACCCTAACTCGCGACCCCGTGAATAGGTGAGCATTTTTTCGACCAAGCAACGAGCGAACTGATCCTTACGCTCCAAAAGCAATTGCTTTAGATCATCAATTCCCTCAAACGATTCTCCGGAAACCAATTTCCCCGATGTATCCACTTTTCGGACCGTCTTTCCTGAATCGTTTCTATAATTGCGGCGAAGAGTCCCAATCGGATCAAACCCCTCCAAAGAAAACCCAATCGGATCTATCTTCCGATGACATTCGGCGCAGGTCTCCACTTTTCGATGCTTCGCCAGTTGCTCGCGTATCGTTGTCGCTCCGCGAATATCCGGATCCAAGGGTTCGACATCCGATGGCGGAGGCGGTGGAGGCGCTCCTAGAATATTCTCCAATACCCAAATTCCTCTTACCACTGGCGAGGTCTCAACGCCATTGGAAGTCGTCGTTAAAACGCTTGCCTGCCCAAGCACCCCTCCGCGATGTGAATTCTTCGGCAAGGCAACTCGACGAAACTCGTCCGTACCAACACCTTCGATACCGTACAAATCGGCCATGTATCGATTGAGGTAGGTGAAATCGGAATCGATAAACAAATCGATGCTGCGATTATTCTTCAATATGTCTTGAAAAAACAAACGCGTCTCTTCCTTCATCAAAGGCTCCAACTGACGATCATGGTACACTTTAAACTTCTTCGAATCTGGGGGCATGGAACCCAGCTCATTCAAATGTAGCCAACTATCAGTGAAATGATCAACCAAGGCCCGCGCCTTGGGATCGTTTAACATGCGCAGGGTTTGATCACGCAATTCGTCCTCATCAGCTAGCAAGCCACGTTCCGCCGCTTCGAATAATTGTTCATCCGGCATGGAGCTCCATAAAAAATAAGACAAACGGGACGCGATCGCATATTGCTTCAATTGCGCCAGCTCAATCTCGTCATCGATAGCCGATTCGTCCAGCGGCGCCTCGACATAAAGGAAATTAGGGGAACTCAGAATCGCCTTCAAAGTCGTCTTAACCGCCACTTCCGGGCCTTCTCCTATCTCCAAACGACTTTGATGAAAGCGAACATAACGATCGAGCTCCGTCTGACGCAATGGTCGACGAAACGCCTTAGTCGCGAATTCCTTTACTACCAATTCAACATCCAACTGATCGCCTTTTTCAACATCCGTTCGAATAATCGCCTGATGGCTTAACGAAGGCCTGCCAGCTATTTCGGGTCCTTCAATCGAATAGTCGAAAAGCCGAACCCGAGGGCCTTCGTATACATCCGAAAAATAGATCTCCTGGTTCTCCAAGGGCTTAGCGGCAACGCCGTCCCGCCAATTGTCAGGCATCACGTCCAGGTGATACTTTTCGGCAATTTTCGACAAAACGCCTTTAATCGGCTGAGGACCATTTGCGTATCTCAAAACCGGCACGAATCCCTTGTCCATCCATGCGCGAACTTGATAGACGTCCGTTTCATCATCTTTTAACGGGATAACCGCAACCACTCGATCCGATGCATTGTATCGACGACCAGGATACCCAACAGCGGGGTCCGTCACCATTACTTCCAACTTGATCGGCTCTTCCGGATCAACTCCCAAGAGCTCAGTATCATAGGGATGCACGCGCCCGACTCCCGCAGCCCGAACTTTAATCGAATAGTAACCATCCGCCGGCACTCCCGAAAAGCGATTCGCATAAACGCGAGACGATTTCGTATCACCATGACCTACATCGAGATACTTGCCGCCCACATTGATCTCAAACCAAATCTGCGGTCTAAAATGGAATGTCCTATCGGTCAAATCATCCGGCTTAAACACTTCCCGGATACCCTTGGGTTGAGCGCCAAAGCCCACTGCCTTTTCAATCGTCGCCGAAGCGGCTTCAAGATAACGCTCGAGAAGATAGTCAGATAACACCAACTCGCTTCCTACATTTTCGAACCCTTCAAAGCGTTCGTCTGGCGGAAAGCTTTGCGTGGGATCAAATGACTCGATATTCAATGCGCAAAGATCGCGAATCGTGTTCCGGTATTCATAGCGATTAAGACGGCGAAGCCCTACGGCATCCGACGAACCATGCAGTTCGTAAGCCAATTCCAATTCACCCGATATCCAGTCGACGATCTCTAAGGTGTCAGCAGCAGGAGGCCTGGGTTCGTCCTCCGGTGGCATATCGCCAAGATTAATCATATCGAGAATTTCCTGCCAATCGTAAGCAGTCTCTTCATCCGCAAAATCAATCCCCAATCCATCGAAACGACGATCGCCCTTCTGCTTTTTCTCGCCGTGACATTGAATGCAATGATCCTCGAGATAAACGTGCGGGTCGACTGATGTCGCTAAGCCCTGAGCATAGCCCGAACTACAACAAAGCCAGAAAAGAGCGGACAAGAAGCATGCCTTATCTCGTCCCATCTTAGACCAATCCTTCAAGTGTCCCCGTACTCGTTCCAAACTGATCAAGCTCAAGCCCGAAACGTTGCAACATGGATACATATAAATTACAGGCCGGCGTTTGCCGATTTACCCTCTTGGGATAGTCTTTGTGCTCCCCATGGCGAAATCCTCCGCCCGCCAAGATCAATGGCAAATCTCTATTCGAATGAGAACTAGCATTTCCCATTCCGCTCCCCATCAGAACCATTGTATTATCCAACAATGACGAACTATCCGATGATTGAGTTCGTTTCAGGTTCTCAATAAAACCAGCGAAAGCTCGCGTGTGAAACGTCTCGATAATCGACAACTGCTTCAATCGTTCGGCATCATGTCCATGATGCGTCAAAAAGTGATAACCTTGAGTCACTCCAGGCAACCCTGAGTCTCCGTTCCACCCATCTATTCCGCAAGAAATCACGCGAGTCGAGTCCGTCTGCAATGCCAACTTCATCAACTCATAGAAAACCGGAACCTCTTCGTAGAAATTGTCCGGCATAGGAACTGGAAGACGATAGCCGACTTTCGGCTTGGGAGTTCTAAGCCAAGACTCCGACTGAACCAATCGATTCTCAACTTCACGAATCGAAGTGAAATACTCGTCAAGTTTATCTAGATCATTTCGGCTGACCCGCTTCTTCAATGCAGCAGCATCTTCATGCACCACATCGAGGATACTGCTATTCAACTTATACGATTCCGACAGGCGTTGGCGCTTTGATTCCGAAGTCTCCAAGAACAAAGCATCGAACATCGTCTGCATACGCGTGATCGGAGGAATCTCCACTCCATTGCGCGTCCAAGAAAGCCCGCCGCCGCCAATCCCTATCTGCATCGACCCATAACGCGTCTCCACACCAGAAAACTCAGCCGCTTTCTGATCCATCGTGATATTGCGTTCAGGCATCGCCTTCGAGCCATCCGCCATAATGCCTGACAAAAACGTATGAACCGCCTCATGCCCTCCCTTGATACCCGGATGGTCAAGGTGGGAAAAGACCGTCATATATTCTCGGATACCTGCCAGCGGCTTGAGCAATTTTGGGAGCTCATAATTCCGACCAGTTTCCTTTGGGAAAAAACCGCCCGGATAAAGTCCGTAATTCAAACCGACGCAGACCATCCGCATCGGTTCTTTTACCCGACCCGCGGCAGCCAGCAACTGCGAAGGCCTTGAAACCGATTCCAAAAAAGGCAAAGCGATCGAAGCTCCACAGCCGCGCAAGAATGTTCGGCGATCAACGTATCCAAAATTCTTTTTCATGATATCGATATATTTCCGCTATTCGCAACGAAGCCGCGAACCGGCACCGCGGAAAGCTAATGTTATAATTTACTTGGGCAATCGGTCGGACTTCTTCTTCCATGGAATCGATCGATCGTAGTAATCGCCATAAGGTTCGTAATTATTGTACCCAACCGCTTCATCTCGCCAAGAACGAACGGCCTTATCGTAAACGCCGCGCAACTCCTTCAAAACTTCAGGGTGCTTATTCTTAACCGCGCGATTAACCAATTCGAGACGATCTTCCTTAAGGTGATACATCTCTTCGCTTGGCGTCATTCCTTCATCTCCATATGGCCAGTAAATGTATTTCCAATCTTTGGTGACAACCGAAAGGCTTTGAACTGAGAGCGGGCCCCAAGCATTGACCAGGGTCAGCGATTCGTGAATTTCCGACCGAGGATCATCGTAAAGCGGCATCATGCTACGCCCATCCATCTCGCTTGGAATCTCTACTCTCGCCAATTCAAGCATCGTTGGAGCAAAATCGATGTTACCGGTCAGGGCCGCGCTGCGCAACTGGCGACCGCTATTCTTGTGTCTCGGATCATACATGATTAGCGGTACGCGAGAACCTTCTTCGTAAGGAAGAACCTTGGAACCATATCCATGAGCTCCGCAAAAGAAACCATTGTCCGAAGTGTAAATCACGATTGTATTGTCCGATACTCCCGCTGCCTCTAAGGCATCGCGTATCATTCCTACGGCGACATCGATTCCATAAATCTGCTGATAATAGATCGCCATCACTTCATCGTACTTATCGCTATAATTCCATTCGTCGAAACGCACGTACTGTCGACCTTGCTTGCTTTGTTCGGAGAAATGCTCGGAGAACTCGCGGCCATAGTTACCTGGCTTGGTGAACGTTTTGCCCTTGTAAACCTCGTCGAACCTTGGATCCGGAGTTGTCGGACGATGAGCCGCCTTAAAGCTGATCGATAAACAGAAAGGCTGATCGCCCTTTGCCGCATCCGTTATGAAATCGCGGCTGAACGCTCCGTACGACAATGTCGAATGCGGGTACTCATCCGCATACTTCGCCATAGACTTGTTTTTCTTGGTTTCATAAGACGTTTGCCCCGGGCCACCTCCCCAACGATCGAAATCATTTTCCGGCAAACGACCTTTCTCCTTCGGAGCCATGGACACTTCGAATCCAAATTTTCCCGCAAAGGCAGTCGAGTAGCCCGCTTCTCGAAGCAACAAGGGATAAGTCTGTTCCCAGGTCGATTGCATCATATTGCCATGCTCGAAATTGGTCCCGTTCTTGTATTCATACTTTCCGGTCATCACATTCGCCCGACTGGCCATGCAAATCGCGGTCGTATCGTAATGATGATCGAAAACCATCCCTTCACTCGCCAACTGATCGAGATTCGGAGTTTGTACGTCAGGCGTTCCATAACACCCCATGGAATAAAGATTCTGATCGTCGGACATGAGAAATACGATATTCGGGCGACTTTCGGCTGCATTAGCGACGCTACAATAGCTAACGATTAAAGCCAACAAGAGAGGAATTTTAAAACGTAGTTTCATAAATGGATAAGAGTAGCTCGATGAATGCTAGCGCCAAAAGCTCTAGCATCAATTCCCAAGTTCTCAGTCGAAATGGACTATCCGCAATCCAATTGTCGCAATTGTACAACAAAACGCCCCCGCTTCGCAAACCGAGACTTGGAAAGAATCCCTCAAACGAGGCGAATACAGTGAATATTTTCGCCTATTCCGACGGCGTCCATTTCGGAACGGCCGGCGTTGCCTTGGCCCCAGCACGAAAACGAATGATCTGACGATCCGACTTCAATTCCAAAAACCGATCCAACTCGACCAAAAGCGCTTCAACGACTTCGGGATTCTTTCGTGAAACATCCAACTCCTCGAAGGGATCATTATCGATTTCAAACAGCTCCAAACTCGACTCCGTTTTCTCCGAATCCGGCGCAGGGCGGGTCATTACCAATTTCCATTTGTCTCGATTTACGGCAAGCCGCTCCATTCGGTCGTCATTTTGATCCATGTAGGTGAACCATGATCGGTCATCTAATTTCGCATTGCCCCGCATTGCATCCAGGACATCGATTCCATCCAAATTGTTGAGTGGGGCCATCTTCAGTCCGATCGCCTTTCGCATCGTCGGCAGTACATCGATGTAACCCATGCGTTCGCGTATTTGCTTGCCGCCTACTATTCTACCCGCTTTCCAATAAGCTGCCGCGGCGACCCGCACGCCACCTTGATACTGAGTCAGTTTATTCCCTCTCATTTCGCCATTGCTGGCAACTTTTCCTACGCCTCCGTTGTCGCTAAAGAAAAGAACCAAGGTATTGTCCCAATCTTCGCGGGCTTGGGCTGCTCCAACGATCTTCCCGATTGCCTGATCCATCGAATCCACCATCGCCGCGTAAATCTGGCGATTGCCCTTCCGATGAGGGTACTTTTCGAGATCCGACTCTTTAGCCTGAAATGGAGAATGCGGCGCATTGAAAGGTACATAAAGAAAATAGGGCTCGTCGCCCGGAACGCCTTCTATGAAATCGACAGCAGCCTCGCCGATCAAATCCGTCGAATACCCTTCTTCCTCAGAGGGCTCAAGATCATGGTGCCAATCAAGCTCCCCATTGCGTTCGTGAGTGAAATAATCGATCGCCCCATTTAGGCAGCCCACGAAATAGGTAAATCCTTGCTCTGTCGGGAACCACTGAATACGCCGATGCCCCAAGTGCCACTTGCCGACAATGCCTCGGTGATTGTATCCGCCCTGTTCGAAAACCTCGGCCAAAGTCTCCTCGCTAGGATCTAGCCCAAAATCGCGTTGCGGAGGAATCACCGAACGCATCAGCCCAAAGCGAAGCGGGTAACGCCCCGTCATCAACCCCGCTCTCGTAGGCGTACACATGGGACACGCATAAAACGATTCCAACCGAACCCCTTCATCCGCAATGCGGTCGATATTCGGGGTCGCTATATCGCTCCCGTGAAATCCGACATCGCCGTACCCGAGATCATCCGCCAAAAGAATAATTACGCTTGGACGAGAATCCGCTCCCAACAATGATTGAACGCCTATAAAGGCTGAAATGAAGAGAAAAACGAGCTTTGCCATATTCGGTTGCTGGGGTTTGGAAAAACCAGAACATACCAACCATAAGCGCCCAAACGTCAAAAACAAAAGCCGTGAAAGATCCTATCTGAAACTAAAATTTCGAATTCCCAAGCTCTGCTTTGCAATCGAACAAGTTGTTTTTCATTGCGACCAACGAGACCGATCGTACCGTCAATCACTCAATATTTCGCACAAAACGTCTACTCCGCAAAATGCCCGAACAGTTCCCCACTTTCGAATCAATTCCCCTGACAGCTCAAGTACCCAAGGCTAAAAATAAATGCGCAAGAGAATCCTGGACCCCATTAATCGACGGCAAATTCGTCGAAGGCTCCACCATCGAAGCTAAACGCAAAGAGCTTTCCTCCACCTAGATGAACCCATCAAACGTCCTTTTCATAATGTCGGACCAACATGCCCGGCATATCACAGGTTGCTATGGCAATGACGTCATACGTACTCCCAACATCGACTCTATCGCCAGCAATGGCGCCCGGTTCGAATCCGCCTACACGCCTTCGCCTATCTGCGTGCCAGCTCGCGCCTGCTTCGCAACTGGGAGATACACCCACCACATTGAATACTGGGATAACGCCCATCCATACGATGGCGCCGTCCGGAGTTGGGGACATGAACTCATCGACCGTGGTCATCGCGTTGAATCCATCGGCAAGCTTCACTATCGTGACGAAAAGGATTCGGATGGGTTTAGCGCCCACCATATTCCACTCAACGTAGTCGACGGAAAAGGCGACCCGCAATCAAGCCTGCGTTCCGATATTCCGGTTCGCTCGGGCAATCACAACGCTATCGCGGCAGCAGGACCCGGAAATTCTAGCTACCTGCAATACGATCAAGCTATTGCTAATACTGCCTGCCAATGGCTCGACTCCGCTTCGATCGCGAATAATGACAAACCGTGGGTTCTCTTTGTTTCGTTCACTTGCCCCCATCCTCCCTATACGGCGCCTTCCGAGCATTTCGACTATTACTTCTCAAAAAAGATCGACCATTCGTATCGAGGAAAACCTGACGATTGGACTGATCACCCTACATTCAACGAATTGCGGCGCGTTTTGGAAATAGACACTCCCTTTTCCGAAGAAGAGACTCGCCGGATAACAGCCGCCTATTATGGCTCTGTCAACGCGATGGACGATCGAGTAGGCGAAGTGCTTCAAGCCCTCGACCGAAACGGTTTTAGCGAAAACACGCGCATTGTCTACACATCCGACCACGGCGAAAGCCTAGGCCAGCGTGGACTCTACGGAAAGTTCACCATGCTAGAAGATTCAGCAGCCATTCCGCTGGTCGTATCAGGACCCGACATTCCACGTAATCAGGTGATCAGTACACCTGTCTCTCTAGTAGACTTTCACCCAACATTACTCGAGATGGTAACAGGCGAAACCGGCGCCTGCGAGAGCGACGTTGACGGAAAGTCCATCAACCCTCTCTTCACCAACGAAGTGAACGAACGGTCGGTAATCAGCGAATACCACGCAGTCGCTTCGAACAACGCTTGGTATCTCGTTCGAAAAGGAGCATACAAACTGATCTACTACGTCGGATTCGATTCACCAATCCAACTTTACGATATCAACGATGATCCCATGGAGGAGCGAGACCTCGCAAACGATCCCGCAAGCTCCGAGATTCGAAACACGATGGAAGCGGAGCTCCGTAAATTCCTCGACCCCGAAGAGACGGACCGCCGCGCCAAAGCGGACCAGGCCAAATTGATAGAATCCTACGGCGGACGCGATGCAGTCCTTGGCCGAGGCACCTTCATAAATTCCCCTGCTCCGGGCGAGGACACTTCATTCGTCACTGAAGAATCATGACGCGGACAAAACTCTACAGGCTTCTTATCTACCTAGCAGCCCTATCCGTCGCGATTGGGCTAATCGATCGCTACGTGGGAAACGACGCTCCCGATGAGGCCTATCCAGGCAAACCAATAACGATCATCGTCCCTTTCAAGCCAGGAGGAGGGAGCGATAGAATCGCTCGAGCCGTTAATGCATTCACCGAAGAAACCTTCGGAAAAGAGTTCATCTTCCAATACAAAACTGGCGGCGGAGGCCACCTAGGCGTTGGCTACCTCGCTCAGTCTCGGTCGGATGGATACACAATCGCCACCTACAACACTCCAGACCTTGCTCTAGGCCCATTAACCGGAGCTGCCCAATATGAATTGAGCGACCTAAGAATTGTCGGCCAAATCGCATTCGATCCGAATGTTTTCGCCGCAAAAGCCAATACTCCTTACATAGACATGAAGGCATTTCTCGATGATGCCAGAAAACGCCCCGGTAAACTCAGACTCGGGATAGCCCAACCCAAAGGCGGCACTCACCTCGCAACGCTAGCGATGCTGCATCAAGAATCTATCGACGTCAGCGTGGTTCTTTTCGCTGGAGGATCCGAGCTCGCTACAGCTGTGCTTGGCGGACAAGTCGACGTTGGCATCTCCGGTCTCGCGCCGTTTTTAGGATCCCTAGAAAGAGTCAAATTCCTAGGTGTAGCCGGGGAATCCCATCATCCACGGATTCCGAATACAAAAACGATGAACGAGCAAGGAATACCGATGAACTCCGGCACAGGCCGCGTTTTCCTCGCTCCGGCCGGCATCGCCGAAAACAAACTCGAAATTCTTAGAATCGGTCTCAAAGCAATTTGCGATGATGAGGCTTTCAAAACGGAAATGCAAAAATCCGGTAACGAACCAATCTGGACCGATGGCCAACGCATTGAAACAGAACTATCCGAGTTCAGTGAACATGCCGCCCTAATGATCGAAAAATATGAACTGTAGAAAAAGAAGCGATAGCTTCAGAAATCACCTCATAGTAGGTCAGCGCTTTAGCAAGCCGGAGTTGTCGAAAGCGGTACCCAACAATTGCTCAGAGCTTGTTTAATAAGTCGATTTTGTTTCCATTACCAAATAGTAGGAGCGGGTTTACCCCGCGATATCGCAGGTTCACGAAGAATTAATCAAAGAAATCGCGGGGTAAACCCGCTCCTACCATGACTTATTAAACAGGCTCTCAGGCTGCAGGGATGAAGGTAGCGGCCGGCCTCCCCCTAAATCCCTAAACCCCTAAACCCCTACTTCCTAAAAACCTAAACGATGCAAGAACTCCTATCCGGGTTTACCGACATCCTCAATTTCCAGACACTGCTAGTCATGTGTCTGGCGATAACTGGAGGAATCGTAGTCGGAACGCTTCCCGGACTTTCGTCCGTCATGGCGATATCGCTCATGCTTCCAATCGCCTACGGCTTCGGACCCGTTGTCGGCCTAAGCATGCTCGGAGCCATCTACACAGCGGCTTTATATGGTGGAGCCAACTCCGCAATTCTCCTCAATACACCCGGCACACCCTCCTCGCTTCCCACAGCTTTCGACGGATTTCCTCTCACAAAACAAGGCAAAGCCGATCGCGCGCTCTACGGAGCTCTCTTCGCTTCGGTTATTGGCGGACTTTTCGGAACCATCGTCCTCATCGTCGCTTTCGAGCCGCTAGCAAACCTGTCGCTGAAATTCGGTCCGCCGGAATTCTTCGGACTCTCATGCCTCGGCCTTTGCGCAGTAGCGGCCATTTCCGAAGGTCAAATTTTACGGGGATTGCTCAGCGCCTGCATTGGCCTAATGCTCTCCATGATCGGACAAGACCCGGTTTCGGGAGATGTTCGGTTCACCTTCGGCATCTATCCGCTCATCTCTGGGGTCGAGATTATACCGGCGCTCCTTGGATTATTCTCGCTTTCCCAAGCCATGAACATCCTGGAGATGAAAGGCAGTCACATAGCCCCCTACAAAGCCGAGCCAGGAGTGATTAAATTGGTCGCTCGAAAAATAAGCGCTGCGTGGTCAACGCTTCTTCGAAGCTCCATTATTGGCAGTA
>TARA_B110000037_G_C17128032_1_pt1 | contig 14127 bp, 10 predicted proteins | sample TARA_B110000037 | Tara Oceans TARA_B110000037 (sample SAMEA4397196) | marine metagenome | biome: Polar Biome; feature: [MIX] marine epipelagic wind mixed layer (ENVO:01000061); material: water (ENVO:00002006), including particulate matter (ENVO:01000060) such as... | depth 10-100 m
TTTGTTTCTTTAATGCTAATTTAAGAATTTTATGTGCAAAATGCAACTATTCAAGACCAAAAACAAGAAACAAATTTAAACTTGGAAACCACACACTACACAATGAAATCTAGTTAAAAATTAAGTTCTTCATATACATGACAAACACTAACGCCAATATTGTTATTAATGCTTTAACAATGTAATACACTACCTTATTTTTTTTGTGAATGTAATAAATGAGATTATTTTTATTCAATCTAAAAAAGATAAGTAATGGTATCAAGCATAGAATTATAATTATAATATCATACTTAGTTTTGTTTGATAACATTATATTTATTGTAACATATTTTTTCAATTCACTATTTTAATATCAACATCTTCATCTTCAAATGATCCTTTTTGGACAGGTGCTTCGAAACTCATCCCAATGTTTCCACATAACTCTAGAATGTTACTTTCTTGAAGTTCATCAGTGTAATCTTGCACTTCGTTCGATTTACTAATGAGTTCATGATCCATGATGATATCAGAATCACCTGTTCCACATTTAGGAATTTGTCCAACAATAACATTAGCCGCTACGCCTTGCATTTTATCATATTCACCGAAGACACCAGATTTAATCAGGATATCTGCAGTTTCCTCAAAACTACATTTGGCAAGAGGACCTATGTCACTTCTATTAATACCATGCCTGTCAATTGACAATAATGAACCCTTGCTTGTCATCGTATCAACAAGTAGTGAAATATGTCTTTGATTTACATTACCACTTTCTTTGAAAATGTCATCAATTTCATTAAATAATGCTTGTCTTGCAGCTTCTACACCCAATACTCCATAAATTTCGTAAATATCATTTGAAATAGTATTCACTGGATCAATGTATTTACTCAATCCAAGAATATCGAGCAAGTTAGTGCCTTCTGTAATGAGTTGACAATGAACATTTTGTTCATTCTTGCATTCATCTCCCACAGGAGCACAATGTTCTTTTTTATCCTTTTTGTTATTCGATTGCACTTCTAATTTTAATGTTTCTGGATTAATTTCCATAATAGAACAATCAGGTTGTGTGGAAACATTTTTAATACCTGAAATTCCATTTATAACCATAGACAACATTTCTTGTTCTAATGCTTTCATATCTGTAATTATGTCTTCACTGTTTTCAGGAGCTAATTTAATTCTGAAAATTATCTTATCAGCATTATCGTCACTATGAATACAATGAATTCTATTATTATAATTTGTAACAAACGCTTTATAAATATCCTCTGTCTTAAGTTTATTATCCACTAATTTTTCTGCATTAATTTCAATTTTGAGTAACCAATTGTTAGTTTTCTTTATACAGTCCTTTGTTTCTAAATCAACATTATCAAGAATACTATAATTATCATATGCATTAATTATGCTTTTTTCATTTTCAACAACATTGCTTTCATAGTAAATCTCCATAGTATCCATGAAGTCTGATAAATATGTTGTTTGTATGTATGATTTAGCTTCTTCTGCTTTTGCAATAGTAGAAGCATATTCTTCTTTCAAATGAATTATAAGAGAAGGTGACTTGATGTTTTTAGAAATACTCAATAGTTCTTTAATTCTGGGAACACCACGAACAGCTTTAGAAGCCGATGCTACACCAGACAAGTGGAATGTGTTCAATGTAAGTTGTGTTGTTGGCTCACCAATACTTTGAGCAGCAACAACACCTACAAGTTCGCTGGGATTCACAAGAGATTTGTAGAAATGATTTTCAATATTGAGACACAAATAGTCAATTGCATCTTTTGTGAAATTATGTTCTGTAATAAGTTGTTTTGGATTGAGATAATGACGGATTAACATGTGAAGGACGTTATTGCCTTCAACTGAATTTGAGATTGTGAGTTTATATAATTCTTCCATTTTAGAAAGAATATATTCCACTGATAAATCTGTAGGTGCCTTCAATTTCTTCAGATAATGAACAGTAACGGCTTTATTGATCATTCTACTAAATGGGATAGGATATATAATAAATGTATCGGGTTTGAATTTGAGTATTTTTTCAATTATGAAAGTTCGATCTTCTATAACTTTTTCAAAGTAATCAAGAAGTTTAGAATTCAATGCTTTTTTGGTTGATTTCATCTTTTTCAATGTATCAGCATTTACATAACCCTTCAATTTATCTATACTCTCAATCAAGAAAGTTTCTTTAATATCATCAATTGTTGTGCCGAATTTGAGATAACTGAGATGTTGTTTTTCAAGCTTTACAGAATTCATACCATCGTCACCGTAAATGAATTGAATGATTTGACCACTAGCATTGCGAACAGTCATATCAAAATTGACTTTACAATCTTCCATTGCTTTGACGAGTTTTCTTTGGATATATCCAGTTTCGCTTGTATCTCGGAGTATCAAATTTCTTCTATCCATAAAATTTAATGTCGTTGGAACTGTAACGTCATACATTTTATCACAAGCATCAAATCCAGATTTTTTTGTAATGCTTACAATTTTATCTTTCACCGTATCATAAATTTCTTCAAAGTTACGGTGCATATCAGTATAATTTCCTGCTTTCATTCTAATATTCTTTTCTTCGTGAATTAAGTCAATTTCTTTTGCAAATTTTGTAGCAAATTGTGCACGAATCGATAATCGATGTTGTGGAGCAATATCATGAACATCCATATCCAAATTAGTAGTTTTCGGTTTAGAAACTGACATCTTTGCGAAAACACCAATTCTGGAGCATAAGAAAGAGATTCCTTCTGATAAATCTTTTGAAGCGGAACTGGAAAATATTCCACCATCTCCTATATTTCCATCACCAGAGAAGTAACCACTAAGAATACCCTTAATGAAATCAATAGGTGCATTATAAGAAACTTCGGGAATATGTTTATTTTTTGAACCATGACCAACTAATTCTTTCATAAATATGGCAAATAATGTTGAATTTCCAATAACACTTGTGCTTGTTCCTCTTTTTTTGACTTCAGTATCCACCCTATGAGTAATTCCAAATTTATTAAACCAATTGATTACAAAATTTTGAACAGATTCATCTTGTTTGGTAATAGAAACAGTTCCAGATTTCTCATGGAAGCAACCATCGGCAAGATATAATCCAATGAAAGCACCGTTCTCAAAATTGAGTTCAAATTGATCGGGTAAATGAGAATGCTCACGTTTGGCATGGAATGGATATATGCAGTGTTCTTTGATATTTTCTGTGTTGGATCTTACGATAGTTCTTTGTACTCGTGCTTTAGATGTGAAAGGTAAAGTGAATTCTTTTCCATTGTTAGTTTCATACCAACCTCTTGGAATATGAAACTTATCACCTTGTGCTTCTTTCATGAGTTTTACACATTTATGAAATTCACTTCCATGAACATATTTATTTTTGGGGAAATATTTAGTCATGTTAATGCTTTTAACTTCAACTGGAGGAGTGGGTAAACTAAAGGAAATTGGGACATAATCACCTTCTTTAACAAGACTAGAATGTTTCTTAATGTATTGTGAACCATTCCAAATTAATAGTGATTCACTGTCTGCAACAGTAACTGTTCTTCCACCAGCAGTTTTTACTTCATAAACAATTTCAGTAGGATCATGTCTAGTTACTGCTGTTAGTTCCTCCCAAGTTACATTACCATCGTCGTCACCAGTTGGAATATATACTTTTGTTTTATCATCAATTTTAAGGAATTCAAAATCGGGTCTTTTTTCTTCATATTCAATTTGTTCGGGGTATTTTTCCATATAGTTATCAATCCAATCACCAATTTTTACATCACGGGCAATTCCATTTTCAATTATGATTATATCAGTATCACCAGTGACAGATTTTACAGCTGTATCAATCAAACCCTCTCTACCACCCATTGCATGAAAGAAGAACTCTTGTGGGTTCAATCCATCAATGAATGAATGTTTCACATATCCACGAGCCTCTGGTCCATCATTGTATTTATGGTAATGAGGTAATGTACGATTGTCGAATCCATAACTAATACGTTTACCTTCAACTGAACATTGACCAACAGCACCCATCATTTGCAATACATTGATAATATTACCCTTTGATTTTGAGTTAACCATACTTAACATTCTGTTGTCGGGGTTTTTGATGTTTTGATCTGCCAATACGGCTTTTTCAATGTTTTTATGATGTGTATTCATAATATTAGAAAGTGATTTCTCAACAAATTCTTCATTTGTCAACATACTTACATTTTGTAAATTGTTTTTGTATACATCATTCATGAATGTTGATACTTCTTCATCAATGTTAGTAATAGCTTTTTTAATGACACTTTTTGTATCATTATCAATAATCAAGTCTGAAACACCAACACTGAATCCATTATAAACCAACCAGTCACAAATGAGTCGTTGTGTATTATCGAAAAGACTTTTTGTTTCTTCTTGTCCAAGATCATTATACACCGCATGAATGATACCGTTTGTCATATCTTGGTAAGTTTTTTTACTAAGCACTCCACTTTCTGAAGTTACTTTACCATCTTCAATGACAGCATCACCAACACGTGTAGTTAATGTTGGAGGAAACACGGTCGATAAAATACTTTTACCATACCATATTTTTTTTAGTTCTTTGTCTTTAGATGAAAATATACCATCGGCTTTTGGAACATGTCCTACAAACCTGGTATTATTAGAAATTAAGTTCATTACTTGTTTTTCTCTTAATTTAACATCACTGTGTGTAATTTTGTAAATACCCAACGCAATGTCTTGAACAACTGAAACGATTGGTGATGAATCTTTAGGAGAAATGATTTGAGTAGGAACTGATGCTAATTGCATAAGTTCATTCTCTGTTTGTAAAGATTGTGGCACGTGCATATTCATTTCATCCCCATCGTAATCTGCATTATAACTGGGAGTGCAACAAACATTGAGTCTAAAAGTATCGTAGTGCATCACACGGACTCTGTGAGCCATCATAGACATTTTATGCAATGAAGGTTGACGATTGAATAGGACGTAATCACCATCCATAAGATGTCTTTCAACGATATCTCCATTTTCAATTTCAATACTGGAAATGTTTTGAGAATTAAGTCGAATAGTTCTATAGTTTGAACTTGCTTTCTTAATGTATTTTGCACCTGGATAATTATCAGGGCCATTTTCAATGAGTTTTTCTAGTTTTGTTTTGTTCAACATATGAACTACTTCTGGGAAAGTAAGGTTCATAGCAATCTTCATTGGAACACCAACTTCATCAATACTTATATTAGGATCTGGTGTAATAACACTTCTTGCAGAAAAGTCTACACGTTTACCCATAAGGTTTCCTCTAATTCTACCTTCCTTTGACTTGAGTCGCTCTGTCACAGAACGGAGTGGTCTTCCAGTTCGTTGTTTAGCGGGAGGAACACCGGGTAACTGATTATCGACAAATGTTGACACATGATATTGAACTAATGATACCCAATAGTCAATGTGTTCTTTGGAAGAATTTTTTGAAATTTTTTGTTTTAAAGTGTTATTTGTTTTGATAATATCACAAAGTTTATGTGTCAGATCATCCTCACATCTTTGACCCGTGTCGTTTCTCACTGAAGGACGAACAGATGGCGGAGGGACAGGAAATACTGTGCATAATAATGATTCAGGACGATTTACATCTTTTGGAAATCCAAGTATAGTAGCATCCTCTTCTGTAATACGTTTGAATATGTTCATAATATCTTCGGCATTGAAAATAACTTTTTTGAGTTCAGAAACTTCTTCTTTATCTAACTTATTATCTTCGTCTTTCCATTCCATAACAATTCTACCAATGTTTTCTTTTGTAATTTTGTTGGGTTGTTTAGCACCACAACCACATGGATTAGATGTTCCACATCTTTTGACTTTAGAACAAGCCTTGTATATGATGTCAAATTTCTTTTGTCTGGATATTTTCTTGGTAGTGTATTTTATTATTTCGGGGTCTTCTGGATCGACAAGCAAAGTGGAACAACGAAAGCACACACATTTTAAGATTTTTCTTACAATATCAAAGAATTGCATATGAAATATAGGTTTAGCCAGTTCAATATGTCCAAAATGTCCAGGGCAGAATGTGTTTTTTTGCATACAAGTTTTACAAATTTTATCATTTTCAATTACTCCCATACGACTATCAAATAGACCACCAATGATAGGTTCGTTAGCAGAATATGTATCAGTTGATACAAGTTCGGCAACTGACATCTTTTTAATATCAACGGCACTCATAATTGAAAACTGAATTCCCTCAATATTCTTAACTTCATTTTCGAAAGACAATTCTTTATATATAGTCATGATATTATAGTATTATTAATAAATCAATATATTATTTTTAAATTAAATTATATCAATTTTTCATTCATATTTTTAATATATGAATTTAAAAAAATGATTTTAATATATATTATATAACTAGAATTTAAATATGCAAACTCGATTAAAAGCTAAGATTCAATCAACTAGAACAAATGTTAGTTCAAGATCTATTTCAACACAAACTGATTTAGACAACGAAGATAAAAAGAAAAGAAAAAACAACAATGGAGATGATGATGATGACATAAGTAACAACAAACAACCAATTAATATAATTATTCATAATTATCCACAACAAACACAAGAGCAATCTTCTAGTAGTAAGCGACGGAAGCGTTATGTTATTGATGAGGATGGCGACGACGATGAGGATGAAGATTACAACACGGAAGAAGACGATGATGAAGATGAAGACGATGAAGATGAAGACGATGATTATGATGGTAATGATCGTAAAATGATTATTAAAATAGGAGGTCTATCGGAAGACGATTATGATGATGAAGATGAACTAGATATTAATGAGCATGTTTTGAAAAAGATTGATGACAAAGATCTAAATAAACTAATTGCATCAGAGAAAAAGTATGAGAATGATGATGATAAAGTCGTAACAAAGTTTGTTTCAAAATCTTCTATGAATGATTTAAAGTATTATAAAACACTCACATTAGATGATAAACTTAAGTTTGCCGAATTGCAAAAACGCATTGAAAGTATGAATAACGACTCTGTGCCTTTGAAGTTTCAGTTGCTTGAAAAAAACTTCGATGATAATACGAAAGCTGTAATATTTAAAAAATTGGCACTTATGAGTGCAATGTCCCCTGTAAATGGAGAATTTCATAAACTTAAAAATTGGATAAATGCAGTGTGTAACATACCGTTTGGCAAAGTTAAAGATTTACCTGTAAAATTAGAAGATGGACAAGATAAAATTGTAGAATTTATGAAAAAAACGAAAGATGATTTCGATAATAAAATTTATGGTCATATTGAAGCTAAAGATCAAATTACCAGAATAATTGCACAATGGATATCTAACCCGACTTCCAAAGGTAATGTAATTGGTATTCATGGAAAACCTGGTGTGGGTAAAACAACATTGATTAAAGATGGTCTAGCAAAGACTTTGAATCTACCATTTACATTTGTCCCTCTTGGTGGTGCTCATGATAGTAGCTTTCTTGATGGGCATGGATTTACATATGAAGGTTCAACATGGGGTAAAATAGCTGAACTATTGATGCATTCCAAATATATGAATCCAATCATTTATTTTGATGAACTCGATAAAATAAGTGATACAACAAAAGGACAAGAAATAATTAATGTTCTTATTCATTTAACTGACCCTAGTCAAAATGATAAATTCAATGATAAGTATTTCTCAGAAATACCGTTAGACTTGTCGAAAGCACTTATTATATTCACTTACAATGATGATACAATGATAAGTCCAATCTTAAAAGACCGAATGATTCGTATTGAAACAAAAGATTATACTACTAATGACAAAGTGAATATTTCAAAAAATCATATGCTCCCAGAAATTAAAAGTCAATTTGGAATCAAAGAAGGATATATAGAATTCAATGATGATATGCTAATTAAACTTATAAATAATACAATCCCAGAAGCAGGTGTTCGTAATTTAAAGAGAAATATTGAATCAATAGTGAGTAATATTAATCTTAATGTTTTACTTGGAAAAATGGAATACCCGGTTTGTATTGATAGTGAAATAATAGATACTTATAAACAGAAAACAAAAGATGTAAATCCTTCAATACCACATATGTATTTGTAATTTGTATAATGATATTGAAAAATGTGGAAAAATGTGATAATAAATTGTATAGGATTCATTGGTGGTTCAATTTTAGGTCTTCAGCTTATTCCACAGATATATAAGGCATATAAAACTAAGTCAACAAATGATATTTCAACATTTTTTTTGCTTATGAATATAGTGGGACTAACTTTGATGACTACATATGGTGTATGTAATAATGATATTGCCTGTATATTTACCTACAAGTATAAGTCTATTAAATTCATTTATACTTTTATTATTGATAAAAGTTAATAAAAATAATGATGAAAGTGATAAGAATATAAATGTAATTATTGCTCGATAGTGTAATCATTAAGAGTATTATTTATTCTGTATACTAAGAATTCTTGGTGTTCTAAATCAAGATGTTTATCTATTATAACATCCATATGATGATGAAATATATGACTTAATTTAAACATAGTATCAACGTTACCTATGTATATATTATCAATTCCACAGAATTCTTTGTCCTGTAAAAATATATTTTTGTTCAATTCATCACATAAATCAACATCTTTAATGAAATTTAAAATTGTTTCATCATTAAGAGAAAAGCTATTTTTTAAAACATCAAAGCGCATATTTATGACTACACTTTTACTATTCTCATTTTCATATAGATATTTACATGCTTTATATTTTTGATACCAATAGTTTTTCCAACCTTTTATTGGTGCTAAAGATTTACATATATTTCCATCGATATTTCCATTTAAAGTTATTGAATTTTCGTCATCTATAGTAATTTTTTTTACGAAATGAGCTATATCTTTAAAATATGTTTCAATTGTATTTAATGAAACCTTATTTCCATTATCTATAATATCGTCTCTCCAGCTTTTTGAATGAGAATAAATATTCCATGTATGAATGTGTATTTGGATATTATGAATAATGGATGAAATTTCTTTGATCAAATTATATAAATCATTTGTTTTGAATGATTCGCGTATGTGACCTCTTAAAACTAATATGACCTTATTGAGTGTTTTTACTTTAAAATTAGTGTGTATTTTATCTTGTAATGTGTATTTTTCATTCATTGAATGCATGCTTCTATCTAGAATATACCAATGTGAATCGGGATAATTAAAATTGTATAAGAATTCAGAATCTTTAAACGTTTTTATTATAATATCTGCTTTTTCAACTATATACATTTCGTGTATAAATAATTCATAGTTATTATCAAATGTCATACATAAATCAGCTTTCGTAAATATATTGTATTTTGAATCACATTTAATTTTTTGCATATCAACAATTAGATTTTTATCATCTGAACAAATGTAAATATTTTTTGATTCTAAATCCATTAGTGAATTTTCAAGTAATTCAATCAATTTTAAACTTGATATGTAATCATTTTCATCATTTGTTAATCTATCAGTTTTTCTTAAATGAATACTTACAAATGGTTTATTTTTCAATATTTGTATAAATTCATCACAGTTATTGATAACTCTATCGACAGGACTACACGTTATTTGTCTGAGTTTAATCTGTTTATAGTCATTTAAGTCATTAATTTCATGTTTTAATTCAACTCGTTTCATATTATGAATATTTGTGAGTTTTAGATTATCATCAAATACATACTTATAATCATCATTATTTATTTGTAGGAATTGATCTATTATATGAGTCGAAATATTTTCATTGTGAGAGTTATGAATATTTGATAGTGTAAATTTTGGTATTACAGCAATGCGTTTTTCATTTTTTGCTTCTTCTAATAGTTTTAATAATAAACTTTTTCTATCATTCAAACCTGCGGCACCATGTGTATATCCTGTAATGTAATTAATTTCTAACTTTGACAAATCACAGTCAAATCTAAATGCTAAACTATTGTCGGATATGTTAACAAATTTTTGTATGTGTTCATTTCGTCTTTTGATACATGAATATGAAACATTGGTGTTTATATATGGTTGTATTCCATGGATATTCAATATATATGATACTATAATATCTTCATACATGAATTTTTTACAAACATCAACATAACTGAAATTACATATTACATCAACGGCTTTTTTACTGAGCAAGTAAATACTACCACCATTTCCAAAGTCAAAATCTTTTACACTTTCTAAATTATTTTCTGATATGAAATCATTTATATGACAATGTGTTTTGTTTAAAATCGAATCGTTGCACTTATTCATATGCCATGTAGTAGACATTGTACTTGTATTCAATTTATTATGAATAATATAATCATTGTCAACAATCGAATTCAAGAATAATAAATTATTCAAATATATATCATCATCTATTTTTATAACATAGTCGAAATCAAATGATTTTTCATGATCATGAATATATTGTAACGTATTCAAGACTTTTTCCGATAGTCCTTCATAATGATCGTTACAATTAATAAATAGTTTATGATCATCAATGTATGATTCACCTTCTGTTCCAATAATTATATAATAATTTTTAATTCCAAGAAGATAGCACATATATTCAATATGAATATGTAAGTGTTTCTTTTTTTCACATGAAATGAACAAATATAGCAAATTCATTATATAAGTATTTACTTTATTCGATTATTATTTAATAGTTGTATTAAACGAAGAAAAAATAAATATTTAAACATATTCATCATATAATATGTATATATTTTTATGAAAGTCAATGCTTGAGCAAACCATAGACGTTCTTGAAACAAAAACTTGCAGCAAATGTGGTAAAGTTCAATTGAGATCTAATTTCTGTAAGGATAAAAGAGCGAGAGATGGATTAAGAAGTACATGTAAGGAATGTGAAAAAATATTATGAAAATAACAAGGATAAAATTAAAGAAAGGCATAGAGAATATAATGCAAATAACAAGGATAAAATTAAAGAAATAAAAAGAGAATATAATGCAAATAACAAGGATAAAATTTCTAAAAAAAGGAGAGAATATAAAAGGAATATTCGTGCAAATAACAACGCCTGGCGAATAACAGAGAATCTACGATGTCGTATGCGGGGTGCTATGAAAAGAACACGAAAATAAAAAAAACGTTTGAACTTTTTGGATTGGAATCAGGATCAAAAGTTACAGAATATCTTTATGAAAAGACATCAGGCTTTAAAAATGCGATAGAAAAACCTGTAATAGATCATATCATACCGTGTGATAAATATGATTTAACAAAAATTGAGCACCAAAAAGCTTGCTTTCATTATACAAATTTACAATTACTATCATCACACTATAATAGAATTAAATCAAATTGAGTCCCCTGATGATTTCGATTTTGAATTAACACTTAAAAACCAACTTGAACTTATTGCTTATATTGAAGAGAATCAAATAACATATCAAAAAGTTCTTGAATTACAACAGATTGGAGAACTTTATGAGATTAATGAGATTTATGAGATTAATGAGAACTTTATGAGATGCCTATTCTTGAAATATTTTGCGAATTAAAATAATTATTTCTCAATATATCATAATAATGATTGGTATAATTATAATAATAATTTTATTGTTGACATTAATACTCTCTATAACAAACTTCTTCAGAGTAAGAAACGTAAAAATAGAGCAACAAAAAAATATATCTTTAATGGATTTAGCAGAATTTGATAACTTGTCACCAAAAATAAAAGAAATTTACAAGCTTTATATATTAGATTCTTGGATGAAATTTTTCAATGATTCATTGAATAACTCATTCAAAATAAATGGATTAGATGCTTATTATGCTAATAATAAGGATAAATTAATCGAACTGAACAATCTTTATCTCGAACTAGCTGAACTAAGTATGGAAAAAAATAACAATTTATTAGACGATTCGTTCAAAGTATTTGTATACAATGCTGATCTTGATAAACTCATTGAAGAAGCAAAAAAGATGAAGTCACAAATGCAAATTAAATAAGAATAGGTAATAAACATGAATACACACGTTCACTTTCAAAATATATCATATGATGATTGGCTCCGTAGATGACTTTCAATTTATGTTTTGACCCATTTACTTCTTGAAGTAAATTACAAAAATCGAAATTATAATCACTAGTTCCAGTGATAATAGTTATTGTTTTATCATATACGACATTACGTATTAGTTCATAAAAATTTAAATCAATCATAATAGATTTAATTTGATTCCATGCACACAGAACATTCATGTTAGACATGTTATCAATTAAACACATAGGTTCTTTTGATTTGATTGAATGAAAATAATAGTAAAAGTAACTTAAAAGTTTGTAGAAAAATCTGAATTTTGATAAATTATATAAAAACTTTACACATCTAGGTATATTTTTTACTTTACAAATTCTAAGTGGTTTAAAATGATTTGGAAAAGTTATATAACAATCAGTAGTTGGCCACCAGAAAAAGATGTTTGATGGACTAATCAAAATTATCTTATGTAATTTATCAACAATGTACTTTTCTAGTAATAATGCTATATAACAACCCATTGAAAATCCTATAAGGTTTACTTGAGAATATTGATCACATATTTTCAATAGATCAAAAATATGCATATGTATACTTTTATTGCAATCTATATGATATAATTCACATTTTTTTATTCGTTTTTTTAAGTTTACAAAATATTGATCATTACATCCAAAACCAGATATTATAATATTCATTAATAACATGATAAGAAATTATTTGACTAGTTCTGGGTTAATTGAATATGTTTCAACTTTTTTCTCATTCAAGAACACTACTAAGTTTTCAGAAAGAAAATTCTCATTCATATATTCGATCAACGAATCATAGAATTTATTATATATATTAGAACTGTATTTGATATCCCACAATATATTATCATCTTCTACTGTCATTATATTTGTTACTTCATTTATGTTATGTTCTGACAAATATGAATGAAATTCATATAGGATTTTCTCATCTTTTGTTTTTGTTTTCATTTGAATTTGATATGTTTGAATATAATCATTATCATTTGAATGTTTTACATTAGAATCACCTTCATCAATTTGCATTTCATCATTGTCGTCACTATCGTAATTAGGATAATGTGTAAGATCTTTAGTTGTAATATAAATAACAGTAACTTCTTTTTTATTTGCAATAGCTACAAACAGAGCAACAAATATGAAGAAGTAAAAAAACATGAGAAAAGCAATCATTGTGTTACTATTGATTTAAATTAACAATATGCGATTTATTTTTAAACTATTTACATGTAGTGATATTTGTCATCTTTTTTTGAAAATATCATTTCCCAGAAAGAATCTGAAGTAGACTTGTTTTTTCCATATGCATAATTATCATTTTGTTTATCAATACTATTGATATCTATATTGGCATCTAAGTTCTCTAATTTTAATGCCTCATCATTGACGGTTTCATTTCTTGCAGATATTTTTTCACGTTTAGCATTTTCTAATAATTTATTTTGTTCAATACTTGATTTATGAATATTTCTTCTTAACTCTTTTCTGAAGTTAATATCATTTTCGAATGAATAATATTCATTTTCATCAACTGGTAAATTCGACTTTTGAGCAAGTCTTTCATATGTTTTTGTTCGAAAGTAAACGTTGAGTGTTTTCATCGTATTTTTTACTAATATTATCATAAAAAATATACTTACAAAACCAATTATACCAAATTTAAAGAGATCATAGGTCATATTCTGTTTCAATTCAGGAATCTTTTTCAATTCGTTTTCTAATTTCTCTCTCATTGTTTGTATTTGGTTGTTCAATTCTTTCATAGCTGTATCACTTGTTCCTGTCATTGTGAATTTAAATTTTAAAAAGAAAAAAAGTATATATATTAAATCAAATGAGTAGCACAGATTATAGGATTGATGATATAAACAGTCTAATACTCAATTGTGCTATTAGTCCATCCTTAAAAAATGTGGAGATGAATCAATTAAATGATATAATTAAGCATATTTGTGATAATATTATTTTTTACGAGATTAATCACGATACATATA
>TARA_B110000037_G_scaffold112009_2_pt1 | contig 14099 bp, 12 predicted proteins | sample TARA_B110000037 | Tara Oceans TARA_B110000037 (sample SAMEA4397196) | marine metagenome | biome: Polar Biome; feature: [MIX] marine epipelagic wind mixed layer (ENVO:01000061); material: water (ENVO:00002006), including particulate matter (ENVO:01000060) such as... | depth 10-100 m
GGACACCTTAATCATGTTTGCCGATGAATTTGGATTGCGACTAAAATGGTTGGCAAAAAGATAACAAGCTTTTCAAGGTATTATATAAAAATAATATGGGGTCATGCAGAGTATCCTGTAAGACTTCTATCTACTGCAATTACTCTATGGCACGGAACTAAAATGGAAATGGCATTTGCACCATTTTCTGAAGTCACAGCTCGAATTATCTTTTCATTCTCCAATTTTTTTGAAAGCTGCAAATAGGATATTGTTTTACCAAAAGGAATTTCAAAAAGTTCATTTTCAAAAGCCCCAAGAACAATCTCACCATACGGTGTTTTTAAATATTTAACTTGAACCGACTCCACTCTATTAAAGCTAAGGAGACTAGCCTCTAACCAATTTCTTGTATTTCAGTCTATGAGGAGTTGTATCACCTAATCGCTTACGTTTATTTTCTTCGTATTCGCTAAATGAACCTTCAAAATACCTGACTTGGCTATCTCCTTCAAATGCAAGAATATGAGTACAAACACGATCTAAGAACCATCTATCGTGAGAAATTACAACAGCACAGCCGGCAAAATTTTCCAATGCTTCTTCCAAAGCTCGAAGTGTATTTACATCAATATCATTGGTAGGTTCATCCAATAAAAGCACATTTGCTTCCATTTTAAGAGTCATTGCAAGGTGAAGTCTATTGCGCTCTCCACCAGATAACACCTCAACCTTTTTGCCTTGATCTGCACCTGCAAAATTGAACTTGTTTACATAAGCTCTTGCATTGATTTTATGCGATCCAATTTCAATCCAGTCGTGTCCTCCAGAAATTACTTCGTAAACTGTTTTGTTGCTGTCAATACCAGCATGACTTTGATCTACGTATGCAACTTTTACCGTATCACCAACTTTGAATTCTCCTTTATTAGGATCTTCCAACTCCATTATCATTCTAAACAAAGTAGTTTTACCAGCTCCATTTGGGCCAATAATTCCAACAATACCATTGGGTGGTAGTTTAAAATTCAAGTCTTCGTACAACAATTTATCATCAAAACCTTTAGATACATCAATGGCTTCAATTACTTCAGAACCTAAGCGAGGCCCAGGGGGAATAAATATTTCTAAGTTTTCTAATTTTTCTTTGCCTTCTTCTGCTAACATTTTTTCGTAGTTAGCAATTCTAGCTTTACTTTTAGCTTGTCTACCTTTTGGAGCCATACGAACCCATTCAAGTTCTCGTTCCAATATTTTTTGACGTTTTCCTGCTTCTTTATCGTCTTGTGCCAGACTTTTAGATTTTTGATCCAACCAGCTAGAGTAGTTTCCTTTCCAAGGTATACCCTCTCCTCTATCCAATTCTAAAATCCAACCTGCTAGGTTATCCAAGAAATACCTATCGTGAGTAATCGCTATAATAGTCCCCTTGTAGTTATTCAAATGTTGTTCTAACCAGTAAACCGATTCGGCATCCAAGTGGTTAGTTGGCTCATCGAGCAATAAAATGTCTGGTTCTTTAAGTAACAACCTACAAAGTGCAACTCGTCTTCTTTCTCCTCCCGATAAATTTTTGATCTCAGCGTCTCCCTCAGGACAGCGCAAAGCATCCATGGCAATATCCAACTTGGTATCCAATTCCCAAGCATTGTGATGTTCTATTAAATCATTTAGTACTCCTTGTCTGTCAATAAGCTTTTCCATTTTATCTGGATCTTCCATAACGGCTGGATCCATAAAAGCGTTATTCACATCTTCGTATTCTTTAAGTATATCTACAACTTCTTGCACGCCTTCCTTAACGATTTCTATAACCGTTTTGGTTTGATCCATTTTAGGTTCTTGTTCTAAATAACCAACAGAATAACCTTCAGAAAAACTAAGATCACCTTGAAAAGACTTTTCTTCACCAGCAATAATTCGCATCAAGGTAGACTTACCCGAACCGTTTAGACCTATAATGCCGATTTTAGCACCATAGAAAAAGGAAAGATGAATGTTTTTAAGTATTGTTTTTGATGGTGGAATCGTTTTAGTGATTCCTCGCATGCTAAATATGACCTGTTTATCGTCTGACATAGTATTCTATTATTAAGGGAGCCAAAAGTATACAAGTCCCATTGGGTTTGTCTGTTAATAGACACCAATTTTACAGACAAATTATAGCAGTTTACAGATTGCGTTTATATAAAATCAAATTTGATCTTTATTAATCCTTAAAATTGAAAACAAATGAAAAAGTCAATAGAAATAATACTGAACATTGTATACTGGATTTGCTATGCGCTAGTTGCTGCATTAATATTACTTTTTTCATATCTAAATAGGATTAATGCTTAACTTCCCCCTGTTTAGTAATTACGTTTTCAATTTTTAATTTAAGGTCCTTATTGTCTAATTCTGTATAATGAATCATTAATTCATTATCTTTCAAAGAATCATTGCACGAAGCAGTAAGCTCGTTGCTCATAAAAGAAGATCGGAGATTAAGTGTATCCCCTTTCATAGGTTGAAAATTTTTTGGTTGAATCTCGTTTGATTTCAAAATTCGGATATCTAGCCATATATTTCTCGCGCACAAAAAACTAAAGTTCAAATTGTCTTTATTGATTATTAAATCAATTATAAATTCAGTACCTTGCTCACCATTTCTTTTTCCGGAAAGCCATGTAGTTGACCTTGCAGATAAGACCTGAATGTCTTCTAATAGTGCTTCTTTCCCTTTATTCTTTGGCACTTTTTTACTCGATGAACATTGAATAAAAGTGAAAGCGCTAAAAATGATGATTAGCGAAAATAATAAATGTAATTTTTTAATCATAAAAAATATTCAATTAAATTAAACTTTAAACTGATTCAAATGCTTATAAAAACATATTGTTCCATTCCGATTTATTCAGCTCAATATTAGAAAAAAAAACAACTTGAATCAAATAATTCAATTTTAATAGAACATTTCTACACCCTTCTAATATTTTAAATAAATCACGAACTTCTTAATTATAATGCAAAATAGATATTAATTCTAGACTCATTTGAAATGGTATAATTTTCTTTTTATTAGTAGATTCTAACAAACTTATTATTTACAATAAAGGGGGTAGCAAAAGAAACAGGTTTTTTCTCATTTTGATTTTTAATTTTACAACAAAATATATTCTATGCGTTTTATTATAGTTTTACTTGTTTTTCTAATCTTTTCAGTTTCATCTACTGGTCAAACAGCTTATAGATCAACACCATTTCAATTAAAAAAAATTGGTGTTTTTGATCCCAAATCGGTCGTAAATAAATACGATGTTAATTTGGTTTCTAAAGAAGCGCCATTTCCAAGTGGAAGTTCAAAACAAGACAGACTTTTGCGTCAAAAAATTGAAATCTCTAAAAAATTCCCAAGAAATAATTCCTCAAGAAGCAGTCAAAAAACAAACGCAGCATTAAATCCTGTACTACTCGATTCAATGGGTATTTATTGGAATTCTCCATCTGGGAAACAATTAGTACCTGGAGGAACACCAAACGACAACCAAATTGCCGTTTCTGACGATGGTTATTTAATGGCTGCCTGGAATACAAGAATTTATTTCCACGATTTAAAAGCTGATACTCCCCTAATAAACCCTAAAATTGGTTTTACTTACATGTCTTTTGCTGCCTTTGCTGGAAGCGTTAATGTAAGCTCGCCATTTGATCCTCAAATTTTATTTGATCCAATAAAAAACCGTTTTGTACTTATGTTTTTAAGTGGAAGAACGGCAAACGACAGTAAAACTGTTATTGGATTTAGTAACTCAAGTAATCCGATGGACAAATGGAATATGTACGAAATAAATGGTAGCCCCCTAAATAATGGAGCTTGGTCAGATTACCCTCAAATAGCATTTTCAAATAACGAATTATTTTATACCGTTAATCTACTTAATGGAAGGGATTGGGTTAAAGATTTTGAGCGTACATTAATTTGGCAAATTGATAAAAACTCAGGTTTTGATGGAGATGTAACTCTTGGAACTACACTCTATGATTCTATATATCACAATAACAAAGCATTGCGATATTTAAGACCGGTTCAGTATGGAGCAGGACCTAATGGGAATAACATGTATTTTATTTCTAATCGTTCTATTCCTGTTAATCCTACCGATACAGTTTCGTACTCATACGATAGCTTATTTGTAGCAGAAATTACAGATTCAAAAGCAAGTGGCAATGCCAAATTAAAATTGTTTACCGCAAAAGTAAACACCAGAACTCACACCTCTCCTTTAGGGGAGCAGATGAGCCCTGGCGAACCTCTTTGGACAAACGATTCTCGAGTTTTGGGTGCAATATTTAATAACGGTCAAATCCAGTTTGTTGGAAACAGTATTGATACAACAAATGGAAATAGTGCTATTTATCACGGTTTTGTAAATAATTTGAAAGGTCCAATTCAAGTGAAAACAAACATTGTAAGCAGTCCTAAAATGGATTTAGGATTCCCTAATATTTCTTATTCTGGAGTTAATCTTGCAGACCAAGATGTTCTAATTGGAGTTAACCATTCAGGCCCAAATGATCCTGCTGGGTTTTCAAGTATTTATTATGATGGCCAGGGAAACTATTCAACTGTTACTAAAATTATAGAAGGAAAAAATTACATAAATACTTTTCTCAATGGGTCAGAACGATGGGGAGATTACTTTGGAATGCAGCGAAGTTTTAAGGATAAAAATGCAGCATGGCTCACAGGGTATTTTGGACAGCAAAACAATAGTCCCGGTATTTATGTCGCAAAAGTTGGAGCACCATCTTATGCGGCAAGCACTAAAAAAGATAAAAAAGAAACATTCAAGAGTATCGCTTTTCCAAACCCTACCTCTACACGATTTACCATTGAATTTTCATTGGAAAACCGGATGAATATTGAGTTTTTTCTATATAATTCAAGTGGGCAATTAATAGATAAATTACTTACTCAAAACACAAAAGAAGGAATTAATGAGTTTTCGTTTGATGTATTTAGTTTGCCTCAGGGAGTTTATGTCTTGAAATTAAATAGCAATGGTGTATTGCTTTCTACTCATAAAGTATTAGTGAAATAAATAATTCTGTAAATAAATTAGAAGGAGATTTTCTATTTCTTAATCCATAATTAGTAATCTTATCCATTAGAGTTTTCAATTCTTTGTGGTTTCTCATAAAGTACTGATTTCTTTCATTTTCTCTTGAATCACTTAGTTTAACAGATTTACGAATCTGGTTATTCATCCAAAATTCCATCTGGTTGCATTGCTATATATCGGTAGTAGGATGAAAATTGAAATAGGCAGTTGGCGAAATAGCTCTTGTAGTTATCGACATTCTCATTGCACTGCGTTAAAGGACTTTTTTACTGGTGGGCCCAGCAGGGATCGAACCAAGGACCCTCTGATTATGAGTATTAATAGCGAGATGCAGTTTATTCAATTACATATATTAATATAGCTGTAGGTATTTTGCCATCTGCATTATATAGAACAGTTCCATCTGAATTAGACCCTTGTCTTATACTTTTTCCATTGTAGTTGTATAGCACGGTTCCATCTGAATTAGACCCTTGGCGTATGTTGGTTCCATCCCAATTATAAAGAACATTTCCATAAGAGTTTGATCCTTTTCTTAAGTTTTTACCATCCCAATTATAAAGCACCGTCCCATAGGGGTTAGAACCTTTACGGATGTTTTTGCCATCCCAATTAATCATAACAGTTCCATAAGAGTTAGAACCCTGTCTTAAGTCAGTTCCATAAGACTTAGAACCCGGTCTTAAGTTTTTACCATCCCAATTATAAAGCACCGTCCCATAGGGGTTAGAACCTTTACGGATGTTTGTTTGAGCATAGATTGAATTGACACATAAAATCAATACTGAAATTAATAGTAGTTTTTTCATATTAGCTTTTATTTTATTTATTACCCATAACGCCCAGCTAAATTTTCGTTGCTACAAGGTACTAAGTAGCAATTAAATTTAGGTGATGTTAGGTTGCGTTTTTAATCTTCACACCAATTAATAAATTAATAACGTTACGGCTAAACCATGTTATGAAATTTGGTTTAGGTATTGTTAGGTTTAATTCTCTTATATAGGCTTATATAAAGTAATTATAATTTATACTGAATCCAATCGAAAATTAAGTCAATTACGTCTTGTTCATTTACTTCTTTAGTTCCAATTGAGTAAGTATCATTAAAGGAATCAAAGTAATTCAAGTATACACCATCTTCACCATCATAACATTTAATTATAAATTCATCAGATGGAATATGCATTTTTGAAAGGTTAAAAATATGACCTTCATCATCTTCTAAATGATTAAAATACTTTCTAACATAGGATTTTTTGTCACCACTTAGTAATGCTTCATCAAGTATCCTTTTAGCAACATCTTTGGTAAATTCTTCATTAACACAATCTTCCAACATTGGATATGAAAGAACACCTTCATTGTCATTAAACAAACAACTTATAAATTCAATTTGGTTTTGTGTTAGCGCAATATTTGCTTTGCTATATGAGTTTTCCATTTTCTATTTTTTTTATTTAATTAATCCTAACAGTTCGATATAGGTAATGTTACCTATACCCGCCGTATAGCAATCACAAATATATTTAATCTAAAGAGTTCCTAATTGTCTTTATATTATTTGTTGTTACATGTGTGTAAACTTCTGTTGTTTTGGAGCCCTGCGAACATATTAAACGCACCTAATTCGGGAAAAGAAAAATAGTAAAATAGGGTTGTCCTTCCTCCTATAAATCAGTTTACGCCCCTTGCATCTTTTTTGAAGTTTAAAAAAATAGAGCATAAACTTCAGGTTGGTTTCTATATCATCGACATTTTTAATGAGCGACCATACCTTTTTTTGATCCCTGAGATAGTGTCCATTGAAATCCGATATTTATTGGCAAGAAGACAAACTTCATCGAATGTTAAAACGGTTTTGCCATGTACACGACTATACACATTATCAATACTTACATTCAATCTCTCGGCGAGAACATCCTCAAGACTAATTTTGGAGGGAAGTTGCTCTTTTAAATGATTTATTAGTACTTTTTGTTTATATAAATATATGGCCCTAAGTGAAAATCTAATTTAAATAAAATGAGTGTTTAGAGATGCCTTTCTTATAAAGAAATCTTTTTATTAGATTTAGAATCAGGAAATCATCAATTTTCTGAAAACAACTTAAGTCCAGTATTTTTAAGATATTACATTAATGAAATATTAGAAATGAGAATGGAAGATCTTGCAAGCAAGATTCATTAATAACTTTATTTTTGAAAAAAAATTATGTCCACCATTTCAAAAGACACTTACACTTTTATAAATGACCTTAAGAAAAACAACAATCGAGATTGGTTTGCTAAAAACAAAGATCGATACGCAGCAGCACATGAAAATGTTATTGAATTTTCGGATAACTTATTGAGTGAAATAAGGAAAATAGACAACATTGAAACGGTAAATGGTAAAAAAAGTCTTTTCAGAATATACCGTGATGTACGATTTAGCAAAAACAAAGATCCTTACAAAACGTGGTGGGCAGGTGGATTTAAACGTGCCACTTCCAATTTAAGAGGTGGCTATTATTTCCATATTGAAGAAGATAAACTTTTCTCAGCTGGTGGGTTTTGGGGGCCAAATAAAGATGACCTCCTACTCATTCGACAACAAATACAAGCCGATCCTGAGCCATTAAGAAAAATAATTTCTGCTAAATCGTTTAAATCACATTTTGGGAGTTTAGAAGGAGAACAGTTAAAAACTGCTCCAAAAGGTTTTGATAAGGAAGATCCTGCAGTTGATTTACTTCGCTACAAACAACTAATAGTTTCCCAACAATTTGATAATAAATATAATACTTCTGAGGAATTAGCTTCCGAAATTGTGAAAAGCTACAAAGCTATGCGACCATTTTTTGACTACATGAGCGAGAAGTTAACTACAAACTTAAATGGAGAATCCACGATCTAGAAAAATTCAGATCTGACCGATACTATATTAAGTAATCCTATTTTGAGAAAAGATAAAGCTTGATTTTTAAGAATCTCAAATTTCGTCGTCCATTTCGCTAGTAACTACATAATAGCGCGGATCATCAATAGACGATTCAATCAAACTTTCAAACTTCTTATCCGCCCTAAGTAGTAACGTTTTACACTCAGGACTTAAATGTGTTAGCTTCACTTTTTTACCCAAACTAAGGTATTTATCGGTAAGGTTTCTCACTGCTTCTATTCCCGAATGGTCACTTACTTTTGATTCAATAAAATCAATTTCTACTTTTTCTGGATCTGTTCTAGGATCGAATTTTGAATGGAAATTTTGAACTGAACCGAAAAACAAAGGACCCCAAATTTCATAAATTTTGGTTCCATCTTCTTTTAATCGTTTACGAGCTCTAATCATCGTAGCATTTTTCCAAGCAAATACAATTGCTGAAATAATAACACCGGCAATAACAGCAACAGCTAAATCTTTCCAAACGGTAATTCCAGAAACAATGATGATAACTAAGGCATCGGAAAAAGGTATTTTATTTAAAATACGAAAACTGCTCCAAGCAAATGTGCCAATTACCACCATAAACATTACTCCTACTAAAGCTGCTATTGGAATTTGCTCAATAAGCGGAGCTCCGTATAACACAAAAATAAGTAGGGCTATTGCAGCTGTGGCTCCCGAAAGTCTTCCACGTCCTCCAGAATCTACATTAATAATAGATTGCCCTATCATGGCACAACCTCCCATTCCGCCAAAAAATCCGTTAAGAATATTGGCACCACCTTGTGCGATACATTCTCTATTACCGCTCCCACGAGATTCAGTCATTTCATCTATTAAATTCAAAGTCATTAAAGATTCAATAAGTCCAACTGAGGCTAATAAAAATGCAGTAGAAATGATTAGGTCCCAATTTCCCGCCATTGTATCAAATAAAGTGAAAATTTGAAACTGAAAACTTGGTAACTCACCATGTAAACCTTTTCCGCCACCATCTCTAATAAATGATCCAACTGTACTTACATCTACTCCGCCAAATATGGTAATTGCCGCAACGACAATAATTGCTGTTAACGCTGCAGGAATTTTAGTGGTAAGTTTTGGCAATCCCCACATTATTCCCATTGTAAGACCTACTAATCCAACCATGGTCAATAAATCCATTCCTTGCAACCAAGAAGTACTTCCGTCAACTGTTTCTTTAAACAAACCCATTTGCGAAAGAAAAATAACAATGGCTAAACCATTTACAAAGCCCATCATAACTGGATGAGGTATAAGTCTTACAAACTTACCAAGTTTAAAAACACCAGCCGAAATTTGAAAAGCGCCCACTATTAATAGAGTAATAAAAAGCCATTGCAAACCAAGATTTTCTATAGGTTCAGCTAATCCAGCCCCTACTTCATTTCCTTTTTGAATCATATGAACCATAACAACGGCCATTGCGCCTGTTGCGCCAGAAATCATTCCGGGTCGTCCACCAAAAAGTGCGGTTACTATACCCATCATAAAAGCACCGTATAACCCAACGAGTGGGTCAATACCTGCTACAAAAGAAAATGCAACTGCTTCGGGCACTAAAGCAAGTGCAACAGTTAGCCCAGAAAGTATGTCGTTCTTGGGATTGAGAGTAAAATTTCGGATATATGACTTCAAAGTTAAGGGCGTTTTTTGCGGGCGCAAAAGTACTATTGTTTTGCAGCTGATTCGGATAGAATTTATCTAAATCACAATTTTAATTCCGCCACCCCTATCTCTATAAAATTGAATAAAATCGATTCCTTTTCCATAAGAATTTCGGTCGCGAATAAAAGACTTAACTTATTATGATTATTACCAATTAATGAACTCCAACTTCTGAATACCAGGACATAATAGGCGTTCCCATTCTATTATTCTTATACCTTTTTTGTGTTAAAATAAAATCGTTAGCAATTTACTTATAGAAAGTTACCTCATATAAATCCAAAAATGATTTTAATTACTCCCATGATGCCAACTATAATGAAGTTGCCAAGTCAATTTTATCCCTGAGAACAAATAAAGCTTTTGCTTCCAAACCAAAACTTGCCCTCCACAATTGTGAGCTCGTCAAATTATACTCATAAAAATCATTAAGTAAAATAAACCCTTCTGCGTTCAATTCTATTTTTAAGATCAAATTGAATCAAACTAAATTTGATGACCACCATAATTCTCCCATTTAATTCCTGTTTTAGAAAATTTAAAAACTAGTACATCGCGGTTTACCGGAAATGAATTTAAGTCAATCTATGATCTAGTTTGAGTAAAGTTTACTTTTTTACTCGAATCATTTTGAGCATTGGATTGAATACAAATAAGCCATACAAAAGAGCTTTTTAGTATAAAAAAAAGAAGTCAATTCATTATTTCAAATATAGGCCGACACATCGTTCAACTTAGTCTTACTATAAAGTAAACAGAATCTTATTTTTGACGCAACGATGGTAAAAAAGCAAATTTCTCTATTTCAAGCATTTCTACCAATCTTAGTATTAATTCCGCTACTATTTATTAATGTAAGGGTATTTGGAGATAATGCTTTGGGAGGAGCGAATCAATTCGCTTTGCTAACGGCTGCAGCAGTGGGTATTGTAATTGGATTGATTTTGAAAATTCCTTACATCAGAATTTTTGAAAAGATTAGTTCAAGTATTTCAAATACCACTTCTGCAATTTTAATATTGCTTCTTATTGGTTCTTTATCTGGCACCTGGCTTATTAGTGGAATTATTCCTACTCTTATTGTTTATGGCCTGGAAATTCTTTCGCCAAGTATATTTTTAGTAGCCACTACAATAATATGTGCTGTTATTTCAGTGGCTTCAGGGAGTTCCTGGAGTACCATCGCCACTGTCGGAATTGCCTTGTTGGGGGTGGGGAATGCACTTGGTTTTTCAGAAGCAGTTACTGCTGGAGCAATTATAAGCGGTGCCTATTTCGGAGATAAAATGAGTCCGCTCAGCGATACTACTAATTTGGCCGCAGCCATGGCTAAAACCGATTTATTTACTCATATCCGATACATGGCAATCACTACTGTTCCTTCGTTTGGGCTAAATATTCTTATTTTTTTAGGCATTGGTTTACATTACGAAAACACACAATCTGAAGTTCAAATTTCAAATTTAATTATCACCATTGAATCTTCATTTAACACAACTCCATTTTTATTTTTAGTGCCTGCAGTGGTGATTTTTCTGATTATTAAAAAGGTAAAACCACTTCCCGTATTGTTTATTGGGTCAATATTAGGAGGATTATTTGCCATTGTATTTCAACCGCAAATTATTGAACAATTAGCACCCGATACTACTTCCTATTTTGAGGCTAGTTATATTGCTGTTGTACATGCACTTACTTCGGATACAAATATTGAAACTGGAAATGCGGCCATTACCGATTTACTATCTAGCGGAGGTATGAGTGGTATGATGGGCACAGTGTGGCTCATCTTATGTGCAATGACATTTGGGGGCGTATTGGAAGCTATAGGATCATTAGAGAAAATTTCTAAAACGCTTCTCAGGGGAATAACAAGCTACGGAGGCTTAGTTGGTAGAACAGTAATTTCTTGTTTGTTTGTGAATGTGACTGCATCCGATCAATATTTAGCCATTGTGGTTCCTGGAAAAATGTTTGAAGAAGAATACAAAAAAAGGAATTTAGCTCCCGAAAATTTAAGTCGAACATTGGAGGATTCAGGAACTGTTACATCCGTATTAATTCCTTGGAATACATGCGGTGCGGCACAAAGCTCGGTTCTAGGTGTTGCAACTCTAGTCTATTTACCTTTTTGCTTTTTTAATTACATCAGTCCTATTATGACAGTATTGTTTGCTTATTTGAACATAAAAATCAAGAAACGATAGAACTATATTCTACTAACCAATTTTCAATGAGTAACTACTAGGCTTTAGTTTTTTGTTCAGCTAGGTATTCAAAGAGTGACTTATTTTCATCCAATGAATTTGTCACCTTTTGAATGTGTACGAAAAATCCTAATTTAGCCACACTCAAAAATATTCTATGAAACACCTATCCTTACTTTCGATTCTCCTACTTGTTTACTCCTTATCCTACTCTCAATCAGACAGTACCAAAAAAGAAACAAAAGGTGAGTTTGACTATACCTTTTATATAGATTCTTACTACAGTTTCGATTTCAATGAACCAAACAACCATAACCGTCCAGGTTTTCTATTGCAATATAACCGCCACCGACAAGTAGGAATAAACTATGCTATGGCTGAAGTTAATTACACTAAAGATAAACTAAGCACAAATCTGGGACTTAGCTTAGGCGGGTTTGCTCAAGTGAATATGGCCAACGAAAGAGATTTATTTCGTATGCTTTATCGAGCCAATATTGGTTATGAAATTCTTAAAGATTTGGAGCTTACCATTGGAATTTTTGGCTCACACATGGGGTTTGAATCTACTTTGAGTTACGACAACCTATTGGTTAGCCATTCTCTAACTACCGAATGGACAGCCTATTACTTGGCCGGATTGAAGTTAGAATACACTTTATCGGACAAGTGGTTTGTAGGAGCAACTCTTGCAAATGGCAATCAAAAAATTACTGAAGTAGAAGGCAATACAAATAAACTGTTAGGACTTCAACTCACTTATACTCCCACAAAAAAAGTGAATCTAAATTATAGTAACCTATATTATAACGATGAGCCTGATTCATCCGCAATATTTATTTTTTACAACAACCTATACTCTACTTTCGAATTAGGAAAAAAACTCGACATGGTTTTAGGTTTTGATTTCGCATTTAGCGACAATAAAGTCACCAACAAACAAGATATGTTATATGCTATAAGCGTTTTGGCTAAATATAAACTCACCGATAAATTTGCTGTTGCAGGTCGTTACGAATACTACAACGATGAACGGAAAATGTATATAAAAACAGATGTCCTAAATCCATTTGTTACTAGTAACTATTCTTTAGCATTGGATTATTCACCCATAAAACAGGTGAAATTCAGAGTTGAAAGTAGGTTGTTCTCCGCAGAAAAACCCGTTTACAGAGATGATTCTGATTTCAACCCAAATACATCAACGACTATTAAGTACACTACCCAAAATGCAAATATTTTAGTTTCAGTTCAAGCAAAATTCTAGTTTGATTTTTTTTATTCTCATAGCTTCTGTTTTAGTTGTTGCATTCGTAACTACTCTGCTTTTCCTCTATTCGCGTCAGGAAAAAATGATTTTTTTAGGCGAAAAATTAGACAAAAATCATGTCTTTAATTTCCCAGGAGAGTATGAAGAACGGTTTTACCATATTGAAGACGGAATTGATCTTCATGGTTTACTTTTTAGAGTAAAAGAACCTAAAGGTATTGTATTTTATTTTCATGGACACATGGGCAGCATATCTTCTTGGGGACAATGGGCCAGTATTTTTCAAGACCATGGTTGGGATGTTTTTATGTGGGACTATCGCGGTTATGGTAAAAGTTCAGGTGCAATAACAGCTGAATATTCTTTGCATGATGATGCCAAGTTTTTGTACGAAAGAATCTGTCATGAATACCGAGATAAACGTTGCATTTTTTATGGGCGTTCTTTGGGAACTGGTATTGCTTCACAACTAGCACTGGAAAACATTCCTGAAAAATTGATTTTAAGTACACCTTATTACAACTTTGAAGATGTTGTAAGCCACCAACATCCTCTTCTACCGGTTTCTATGTTATTAAAATATAAATTTAGAAACGATTTACATCTTAAAAAAGTAGAATGTCCTGTCTTTCTATTTCATGGTACAGAAGATGATTTTGTACCTTATGAATCTAGCGTAAAACTGAAAAAAATTGGAAAAAACATTGACCTAACCACCATAACTGGCGCAAGTCATAGTGACTTTGCGAGTTTTCCAGAATTTAAGTCAAAAATGAAAGATCTATTGGAATAAGAGCAATGAATGGCCAAGCCACTACACCTTAACCAATGCAATTATAATTCTGAAAATGGAGAAATAAGGAGCTGATATCATGAAATACCACGAAGGAGATAATCCGTTTTTTGTTTTAATTGACAATT
>TARA_B110000037_G_scaffold65982_1_pt1 | contig 14098 bp, 8 predicted proteins | sample TARA_B110000037 | Tara Oceans TARA_B110000037 (sample SAMEA4397196) | marine metagenome | biome: Polar Biome; feature: [MIX] marine epipelagic wind mixed layer (ENVO:01000061); material: water (ENVO:00002006), including particulate matter (ENVO:01000060) such as... | depth 10-100 m
AAAAAATGTAGCCGAAGGTGTTAAATTGTTTGAGCATATTTTACATAATGTAACACCCGATAAAAAGGCGTATAAAGATTTAGTACTAAGTATTCTGAAGAAAAGAACCGATGCCAAACTAGACAAAGGAACTATTTTAAGAAGTGGTTTAGTAAATATAGCAAAATATGGTAAAGAAAATCCTTTTACAGATAAGTTATCAGAAAAGAAGTTACAATCTATACATACAGAAAACTTATGCAAAGAAATTAAATCGCTTACAAAGTACCCACACAGAATATTTTATTATGGCGAAAAAGACAGTAAGGATATTATTTCTATGCTAAATGAAACCCATACAGTAAATATAACTTTGGAAGCTTCTGAAAAGAAAATTTATAAAGAAAAAGAATTTAATAGTCCAAGAGTATATTTTACACCTTACGACATGCAACAAGTAGAATTATATTTATTAGCACCTGACAAAAAATTTAACGCAGAATACATGGCAGCTTCTATGCTATTTAATGAATATTTTGGGGCAGGTTTATCTTCAATTGTTTTTCAAGAAATTAGAGAGAAAAAAGCCTTGGCTTATGCAGCTTACTCTTGGTATTCGAATGCTAAAAGTGTAGACGAAAACAATTATGTATATGGATACATTGGTACACAACATGACAAATTAAAAGATGCTGTAGCTACAATGTTTGAAATTTTAAACGAAATGCCGACAGCTGAATTACAATTTGCAGGCGCTAAACAAGCTGTTTTAAAGAAAATAGAAACTTCTCGTAAAACGGGATCTTCAGTATATTGGGAATATGAAAATGCGCAAAAAAGAGGATTAGATTATGATATTAACGAAACCATTTATGAAATAGTTTCTGAATTTGACATGAACCAATTAAATGCATTTTTTGAAGAACATATTAAAGGAAAAAACTTTAGTATTTGTGTTATTGGAAATAAAAATACAATAGATAAAAATGTATTAAAGTCTATGGGCGAAGTTAAAATAGTTAGTCTTGAAGAAGCTTTTGGGTTTTAAAAAACTTGATATAAAGCATCTCCATTCAATTCACTTATCCACTTATTAACAAGAAAATTTAAAAAAAGCATTTATTAGTTCTTTTAAAATAATAATACTTTTATCTTTGCACCTTAATACGAAAAATACGTACACTTTTTAAATTTGATATATGTCAAACCAAGGTAAAATAAAACAAATAATTGGTCCTGTAGTGGACGTAAGTTTTGGTAGCGAAGGTAAATTACCTGCTATTTTAAACGCATTAGAAATCACGAAAGAGGATGGTTCTAAAGTTGTTATTGAATGTCAACAACACTTAGGAGAAAACAGTATTCGTTGTATTGCAATGGAAGCTACTGATGGATTAACTAGAGGAATGGCTGTTTCTGATTTAGGTGCACCTATTACAATGCCAACTGGTGATGCTGTAAAAGGTAGATTATTTAATGTAATCGGAGAGCCAATTGATGGTATTTCTGTTCCAGTAAGTAAAGAAAACGGATATGTTATACATAGAGATCCACCAAGATATGAAGACCTTTCAACAGATTCTGAAATATTAACTACAGGTATTAAAGTAATTGATTTATTAGAACCTTATTCAAAAGGTGGTAAAATTGGATTATTCGGTGGTGCTGGTGTAGGTAAAACTGTATTAATTATGGAGCTTGTAAACAACATTGCAAAAGGACACGATGGTCTTTCTGTATTTGCTGGTGTAGGTGAAAGAACAAGAGAAGGAAATGATTTGTTAAGAGAATTTTTAGAGTCAGATGTAATTAATTACGGTACTGATTTTAAAGAGTCTATGGAAGCAGGTGGATGGGATTTAGATAAAGTTTCTGCGGAATCTTTAAAAGAATCTAAAGCAACATTGGTATTCGGGCAAATGAACGAACCTCCTGGTGCAAGAGCAAGAGTAGCATTATCTGGATTGACTATTGCTGAATATTTTAGAGATGGTGAAGAAGGTGACAATGAAGGTAAAGATGTATTATTCTTTGTGGATAATATCTTTAGATTTACACAAGCAGGTTCTGAAGTGTCAGCACTTTTAGGTCGTATGCCTTCTGCAGTAGGTTACCAACCAACATTAGCTTCAGAAATGGGGTTAATGCAAGAAAGAATTACTTCTACTAAGAAAGGTTCTATTACGTCTGTACAAGCAGTATATGTACCTGCAGATGATTTAACAGATCCAGCTCCTGCAACAACATTTGCTCACTTGGATGCAACAACTGTGTTGTCTAGGAAAATTGCTGAGTTAGGTATTTACCCAGCGGTAGATCCATTAGAATCTACTTCAAGAATTTTAACTAGAGATATCGTAGGTGATGTTCATTATAAATGTGCGCAAGATGTAAAAGAAATTTTACAACGATATAAAGAATTACAAGATATTATTGCCATTTTAGGTATGGATGAATTATCTGAAGAAGATAGAAATGTAGTTTATAGAGCTAGAAAAGTTCAAAGATTCTTATCTCAACCTTTCCATGTAGCAACACAGTTTACTGGTTTGGATGGTGTATTAGTTTCTATTGAAGATACTATTAAAGGGTTTAATATGATTTTAGATGGTGAATTAGATCATTTACCAGAAGGCGCTTTCAACTTGAAAGGGAATATTGAAAACGTAATAGAAACTGGAGAAAAAATGTTAGCAGAAGCGGAAGCTTAAACTAGCGATTAGCTTTTAGCCTTTAGCTAATAGCCATTAGCTTAAAACTTAAAATATGCAATTAGATATATTAACCCCAGAGAAAAAAGTATACTCAGGAGATGCTACAAGCGTAAAATTACCTGGTATTGAGTCTAACAATTTTGAATTATTAGACAATCACGCACCTTTAATTTCGGCTTTAGGACAAGGCATTTTGACTTATGTAAATAAGGAAGGAACAACGCAACTAAAAATTCAAGATGGTTTTGTAGAATGCCTTCAAAATAAAGTAGTCGTTTTAGTTGGTGGTGCCGAAGAGGTGAAATAATTGAAATTCTATGAAAGATTTAAAAAACATACTAATGAAGGTGCTAAGGGTATGTCAGCACATATGAAAATTATATTAGTCGGTACGCACCTAAGTTTTCCTATTACAAATTATCAATTAAGTTTGGAAACTGGCAAATAATCTATTTCGCAGGAAAATGAAAATTTTGGAGACAATCGAAAAATTATAATTACAATTTATTAACCAATCAACAATTTTGCATTTTCTATAGAAGCTTCTGTTATTTCGTTACCACTCAACATTCTTGCGATTGCTTTTACATGCTGCTCAGCTGTTAATGCAGTAATTTTTGTTTTTGTTTTTTCTGAATTATCTTCTTTATAAATAAAGAAATGCTTGTCTGCTTTTGAAGCTATTTGTGGTAAATGTGTAATGCTTATTAATTGATGTTTTTTAGCAATTTCTTTAAATACATCTCCAACTTTTGAAGCTACTTCTCCAGAAATACCGGTATCAATTTCATCAAATATTAAAGTTGGTAAATCTGTACTACCAGCCAATAAAGACTTAACACTTAGCATTACTCTAGAAAGCTCTCCACCACTAGCTATCTTTGTTAATTCTTGTGGTTCAAAACCTTTGTTGGAAGAAAACATAAATTTAATATCATCTTTCCCAAAAGTATCAAAAACATCTTTTTTAGATAATTCAACGACAAATTTTGCATTCAGCATGCCTATTTTCTGTAAAGTTTTACTTAAAGTCTTTTCTATACCTGGAATTACTTTTTTCCTAGTTTCAGATAAACTTTCTGCAAGTTCATCTAATACCGTTTCTTGATTAGAAATTTCCAATGCTAACTTTTCTGTCAAACTAGATATATCAGATACAGAAGTTGTTTTCTCTTGCAAAGATTCTTTCAACTCATTTAATGCTTCTATAGAATTCAAACGGTGTTTTTGTAATAATTTATTAGCAATATTAACTTTCTCTGTTAATACAGCGATTCTTTCTTCATCCAGCTCAGTACTTTCTGCTTGAAGTTCTGATTCACTTTTTAAATCAACAACTTCTACTAAAACACTTTCTAATCTTTCAGACAAAGAGGTTAAACTGGTACTATAATCAGCAATTTTACTCAACTTAGTACTCAATCCATTCAAGATAGATAAAACAGAAATTTCATCATTATCTATACCAGAAACCATTTCCCAAAGAGTTGTTTTTATCTCCTCTGCATTACACAATAGGGCTAATTCCAATTCTAAACTTTCTAAATTCTCCTCTTCTAAATTAGCTTCTAAAATTTCCGTTAATTGGAACAAATTAAAATCATAATCTTTCTGTAACAATGCACTTTTTTCTAAAGCTTCTTTAAGTGTTTTTCTGCATTTTCTAAGAACAAGTAATTCCTTTTTATACTCTTCTAATAAAAACTGATTCTTGGCAGAAAAATCTACTACAGAAATTTGAAAACCTTGTTTATTTAATTCGCCTGTTTCTTGTTGAGAATGAAGGTTAACTAATTGCTCTGTTAAAGCTTTTAACAAACTAAGTGTTACCGGAGTATCATTTATAAATGCGCGCGATTTTCCAGTAACAGAAATTTCTCTTCTAATACTCGTATTCTCTTCAAAATCGAGATCATTATCTTTAAAAAAAGATTTGAATTTTTTTAATTTCAAAGTAAAAATAGCTTCCACAAAACATTTACTATCTTTATTGTAAAGCGCTTTAGAATCTGCCCGTTCGCCCAATGTTAAACCTAGCGCACCCAATAAAATAGATTTTCCGGCACCAGTTTCTCCTGTAATGATATTTAATTTATCATCAAACAGTATAGTAATATGCTCAATTATAGCATAGTTTTTTATTTCTAAAGACTTTAACACAGAGCAAAATTAACAAATTATGAGTGATGGATTATAAATTATGAATTATAAATTTCAGTGTGAAATCAAAAGCTTACATTTGTTCTGAGAAAATGGTAAATTCGAAAAAAATAAAAAATACCTCAGTATGTGGAAAGAAATAGATAATGAATTAGTTAGACAATTTGAATTTAAAAATTTTGTAGAAGCTTTTGGGTTTATTACAAAGATTGCAATATTAGCAGAGAAAGCAAATCACCATCCTTGGTGGAGTAATGTTTACAATCAAGTAGAGATACGTTTAACAACGCATGATGCAGGAAATACAATTACTGAACAGGATAGAAATTTAGCGAATAAAATTGATAGTTTGTTAAAATAACTTACATATCAATTATTTTGATTGATATTGCCAGCAATTATTGAAAAGCGTTAACTTTACAATCCAATTAAAAAACCAAACATGATAGAAGCAAACAATCCCTCATTACGCTCTTGGATAGAAGTAGAGATAAATTCAGATTTCCCAATTCAAAATTTACCTTTTGGTATATTTAAGACTAAGAATAAATCTGCACGTGTAGGTATTGCTATAGGGGAAAAAATCATTGATTTATTTGAACTATCTAAAGCTGGTTTTATAGAAACAGAATTAGAGTTTTTGGATACAGATAGTTTAAATGATTTAATGGCTGAAGGGAGAAACTATGCTAGTAAATTAAGAAACAGATTATCTGAATTATTAAATGAAGACAATACAGAGTTAAAAGATTCTGCGCAAAGAGGGAAAATAGTAACTAGCATGAGCGAAGCTACTATGCTGATGCCTGTAAAAGTTGGTGATTATACAGATTTTTATTCAAGTAGAGACCATGCAACTAATGTAGGGAAGATGTTTAGAGATCCTGAAAATGCTTTATTACCAAACTGGTTACATATTCCTGTAGGCTATCATGGTAGAGCAAGTTCTATTGTAGTTTCTGGTACAAGTATTCATAGACCAAAAGGTCAATTAATGCCAAAGGGTGCTACTGTGCCTGTTTTTGGAGAATCAAAATTATTAGATTTTGAATTAGAAATGGCTTTTATTACTTGTAAAGCAACAAAAATAGGTGATACATTAACTACAGAACAAGCCAAAAAACATATTTTTGGGATGGCTATTTTTAATGATTTAAGCGCTAGAGATATTCAAAAATGGGAATACGTTCCTTTAGGTCCTTACTTAGGGAAAAGTTTTGGTTCTGTAATTTCTCCTTGGATTGTTACCATGGATGCTTTAGAACCTTTTGCAGTAGAAGGATACACACAAGAAGAGCCAAAAAGGTTAGCTTATTTAGATTATAAAGGAAATCATAATTATGATATTCATTTAGAGGTAGCAATAAAGCCAGAAAGTAAAAAAGCACATACAATTTGTACTTCTAACTACAAATATATGTATTGGAATATGCTACAACAATTAACACATCAAACAATTAATGGTTGTAATATAAACGTTGGAGATGTTTATGCATCGGGAACGATTTCCGGACCTACAGAAGGCGAATATGGTTCTATGTTAGAATTAACCTGGGCAGGGGAACACACAATTAAATTTCCTGATGGAACGGAAAGAAAATTCATGCAAGACAATGATACTTGTATAATGAAAGCATATGCTAAAAAAGACGGTGTAAGAATTGGCTTTGGAGAATGTGTTACAAAAATTCTTCCAGCAAAATAAAAGAAAAAACCAAAGCTAGATTAATATTAATCTAGCTTTTTTATTAAATATAGACTATGTACAGTGTTAATCCATACGACTTACCGATAAAAGAAAGACATCAGTTAATTATTGGCGCAGTTGGCCCAAGACCAATTTGCTGGGCAAGTACCGTTAACGAAGCTGGCGAGCCAAACTTAGCTCCTTATAGTTTTTTTAACGCATTTAGCGCAAACCCGCCAGTATTGGTTTTCTCCTCAAATAGAAGGGGAAGAGACAATACCACTAAAGATACTTTACACAACATTGAGGCTACAAGAGAGGTAGTTATTAATGTAGTTCCTTTTTCATTGGTAAATCAAATGACAATTAGCTCTACAGACTATGAATCAGATATAAATGAATTTGATAAAGCTGGTGTTACGCCTTTAGCCTCTGAAGTAATAAAACCTTTTAGAGTAAAAGAAAGTCCTGTTCAGTTTGAATGTAAGGTAACAGAAATTATAAATTTAGGAACAGAAGGTGGTGCAGGGAATTTATTTATCTGTGAAATTGTAAAAATGCACTTTAATGAGCGTGTTTTAGATGAAGATAAAAGCATAAATACTTTCAAATTAGATTTAGTAGCAAGAATGGGGAAATCTTACTATTGCCGAGCAGATAAAAATTCTATTTTTGAATTAGACAATCCATTTCCTAAACAAAATATTGGTTTTGATAAATTGCCATTATCTATTTTAAACAGTACGGTTTTAACAGGAAATGAATTAGGTAGGTTAGCTATGGAAACAGAAGTGCCAAGCGCTAAAGAGGCCCAAGAATTTTTAAATTCGAATGAACAATATAGCTTTTTAAGTGATGATGAAAAACATATATTAGCTAGCGATTTTATAAAAGAGGGCAAAGTAAAAGATGCTTTTTTGATATTACTATCTTAAATAACTACTTTTTTAGATTTTCCAGTATTTCTAACAACCAATTTCTATTGTGAATATTAGTCTCTTTATTAACCTCATCTTTGATTACGTCTAATTTACTATTAATTTTTACTTGCGTATAAAAATCCTTTTTTTCTGCTATATTGAATACTTTTTTAAAATAAATCAAAAACAAATCTGCTCCTTTTTTATAACTAATTGATACCTGCTTATTTCTTTTTAAGAACAACTTAAAAGAAGTAATAAAGTAGGCCAGTGTCTCATATTCACCCAACAAGTAATATACTTTCAGCATTAACGTCTTAGAAGAAGAAGCATAATAGATGTCAGAAAAATCAACATTATTTAATACGCCTAAAGTTTCGTCATATTTTCCAACTGAAAAAAAGTAATTTGCTTTATTAAAATTATAAGAGTTCTCTCTCATATCCGGAGCAACTTTTTCTTTAAATTCTTCAATAAAAACTTTACTCCAATCATATTTTTTTAATTTCAGCGCGATTGTTATAATATTCTTATAGCTTCCATGAGAAATGAAGCCATTAACTAAATTAAACTCTTTGTCTACCAAAAAGTTTTGAAGATCAAAAAGTTTTTCTAAGTATTTATCGTTTCCCTTATTGATATTTCGAATACAATAATTCTGTGGAAAATCAAAAATTGCTTTCAATTCTTTATTCGTAAAAAATTGTGTGTTTTGTTTTAACACATTAATCGTATCTTCAAACTGATCTAAATTATCATCAGTTAAAAATAATTTGTAAATTTCGTAATAACAAATTATCGTCGGTTGCGTAAAATATGTATCCTTATTATTATTGATTAATATTTCAATTTCTTTAAACAAATTCAATTCATAATGTTGATTTAGTAGCATTTGCCGATTCAACATTTCACAGGTTTCAATCAACTTAGTAGAAAAATAAAAATAATCTAGGTTATTCACCAAAGTTTGAATACTCCCATCTAAGGCTCTTATGTTTTGCTTAGAAAAATGGTCATTTTCTACAGAAGCTAACAAATAAGCCCTTCTATAATATTCTTTATTTTTAAATTGATCCTTCTTCAAAATAGACTTCACCAGCTTTAATTGTGAATCGTAAAAGCTGTTTAATTTTCTACTATTATATTGTTTTAAAAGATCCATTTCATATTGAAAAGAATTTGAAGCACTTTGAATACAAACTAAATATTCTCTAAGTACTTTGTTTAATGCAGACATTAGTTCGCGAATTCGTATATCTACATACTTTTCTTTTTTGTATATTTGAGAGAATACTAATTCTTTATTTATTTTTTTTTCATCAAAATTTGGGAAATTTGTAGCAATTATTTTGATAAAGAGTAGGTGCTTTTCTGATTTATTAAAAGAATTATTAACTCTTTTTTCAAATTCCTTAAATTCTTTACTAGTAAAAGTACTTAACGCTTTGATTAATTTACTATTTTTCATAACACAGTTTAATGTAAATATTTTATTAACACAATAGTAATCAATTGTTTACTGAAAAATAACAACTATTTCTACTCACAAAATAGACAAATAGTACAACAATAAGTAGATTATTTATATTTATATTTACCTTTAGTATAATAACCCTATTGTATTAATTTAATAAAACCCAACAATTTATTAAATCAACATAAAATAATATGAAAAAAATAGACTCAAAAATATCAATGCTTTTAGTTGCGTCATTCTTTGTGACACTAGTATTTGCGCAAGAAAATTCCATATCCCCTATTTTTTCAATTTCTGAAAGTAATGGAAGCACAGAAAACAGCTTGGCTTCAATCAATCAAAAAACTGGAGCTGCAATTTCTATAGAAGATTTTGCAGATGAAAGTTATTTAGGTAAAAATTTTACAATAAGTACTTTAGCAAGTAGTAATGTAGATAAAATCTTCTTTTTAAACGATAACAATAATTTATCCGTTTACGATTTACCTTATTTTTTTGATCCAAATTATAATGCAACAAAAGAAGAACTCATTATTTCAAACAATATTTCTGACATAGATTATCATCACCAATCTAGTTATTTATATGCTTACGATTTAGCAACTACAAATCTGTTTACCATTACACCAAACACAGGAACTGTTAGCAATCATACAAATATTCCTTTTACTTCTTCTTTAGAAGCTTTTTCTATTGCAACTACCAATAATTTTATTGTTTTAAACGGTAAGGGTACTGGTGTTATCAATCTTTTATTTTACAATATAAATACAGACACTCATTCTACGATTGCTCTATCTTCAGATTATATAGAGTTAAACTTAGTCGGTAACCACCATTTAAACATGTTGTATGCTTTAGCTAAAGATGTGAATGATAAAAACTGGTTGTTAGCAATAAGCCCAGACACCGAAGATGTTAATATTATTGGTGAACTTCCTTCTTGCTCAGCTTGTAATAATGCAGATTTAAGCTATGACAAAAACGCATTAGCTTTAGATTGGGAAAATAATCAACTACTTGCTATTCTTACACAAACAACTACAAGTTCTAGTAATCATTTTTTAATAACTTTTGATTTAACCACTGCAGAAAAAGTTTATTTCAGTACTTTAGATAAAAAATACAGCAATTTATATTTTAATAAAGCCAGCTCAGATTTAGTTTTTCCTGGAGACACAAACCATGATGGTATTGTGAATTCGAAAGATTTATTTTCTATAGGACTAAAATATTCATTTAATACTATAGCAAGGTTTACACAGACTATTGATTGGATTGGTCAGCATAGCTTTAACACAGGTGTTGTAAAACAAGGTGCCGATGTAAAACATGCTGATTGTAATGGAGATGGTGTAATTAACACAGAAGATATAGAAGCAATCAAAGCAAACTATTCTTACATTCACAATAGTAATAAAACGGGAGAAAGCACAGATATGGACTGTGATTATCCTTTGGCATTTTCATTTCCAAATGGGGCTTATGAAGATAATGATGTTACTATTTACATAAAGCTAGGAGAAGTAGTTAATCCTGTTTCAGACTTATATGGCGTTGATTTTACTGTAAATTACAACAATAGTTTTGTTGTTCCGGGAACAATGAAAACAGAATTATTCAGCTCTTGGTTTGGAACTGATGGCAACAATTTTAACAGAGTAGATTTTGATGACCACTCTAACAGTAAAATAGATATCAACCTAACAGGAAATGACTTATTAAATAGAAATGGCGGTGGAGATATAATAGCCCTTTCTTGGACTATGGAAGATGATGTAGTTCCTATAATAGGTGTCTCTACGGAAATGGATTTATCTATAAGCGACATTACTATAATTAATTACAACCAAGACATTAAAGAATCTTGTGGATCTGATTCTTCTATTGTCGTTTACCATAAAGATATAGTAGGAATTACAACGGTAAATAATAACAAAATAGACATTTTCCCAAATCCGGCATCTTCAACAATCAATATTGTAAGTGATGAAAAAATAGATTTTATTGAATTGTATTCTGTGACTGGTGAAATAATTCAATTTGTAACGTTCAACAACAAAACAACTTTGGATGTTTCAAATATTTCTAGCGGTATTTATTACATTAAAGTTTATACAGAAGACAAAGTATATATGGACAAAATTATTGTCGATTAATCAATTATTTCTGCAGAAATACTGTCAAGTAAAACGTAGCATATTTTAAGCATTGTATTTACCAAGCCATTTAAAAGATTATCTGCTTTTTAGTTTTAAAAAATCGTAAATTAGCAGGCAATATGCCACTAAAAAAATTAAAAAATTCTTTAGAAGGTGAATTTTATACAGATAAATTCATGCAGACCATTTATGCTACAGATGCTTCTATTTATAGAGAAATACCTTTAGCTGTTGCTTTTCCAAAAAGTAAAGACGATTTAAAAAAGTTAATTCTTTTTGCCATTCAGCATAAAATAAGCTTAATACCCAGAACAGCTGGAACTTCATTGGCTGGGCAATGTGTTGGAGATGGTATTATTGTAGATGTTTCTAAGCATTTTACTGAAACATTGAACATTAGTAAAGAAGAAAAAACTGTTACTGTTCAACCTGGCGTAATTAGAGATGTATTAAATATTGAACTAAAAAAACACAATTTATTTTTTGGACCAGAAACTTCCACTGCCAACAGAGCTATGATTGGTGGAATGGTTGGAAATAATTCTTCTGGTTCTAATTCGATTAAATACGGTGTTACTAGAGATCACATTGTAGAGATTGAAGCTTTTTTAAGTGATGGTTCTTTGGTTGTTTTTAAAGAGTTATCAATAGAAGAATTTCAAGAAAAATTAAAAACTAAAGGTTTAGAAGGAGAAATTTATAGACATATTTATAAAACACTCTCGAATACAGCCAACCAAGAAGAAATAGAAAAACACTTTCCTAAAAAAAGTATTCATAGAAGAAATACAGGTTATGCTTTAGATATTTTAATGGATTGTGATTTATTTAATCAAAGTAGCCAAAAATTTAATTTCTGTAAATTGCTAGCAGGTTCAGAAGGAACACTTGCTTTTATGACAAAAATTAAGTTGAAATGTTTTGATATTCCACCAAAATATTCCGTATTGCTTTGTCCTCATTTTAACAGTATAAATGATGCTTTACTCAGTGTAAAGACAGCTATGAAACATCAGCCTTATGCTTGTGAACTGATGGATAAAACGATTTTAGATTGCACTAAAGATAATTTAGAATATAAAGAATATCGTTTTTTCTTAGAAAAAGACCCTCAGGCTATTTTAATGATAGAATTAAAGTCTAACAGTCAAGAAGGTTTAGAGCAACAAATTGAGATCTTAATTAACGATTTATTACAAGAAAATATCGCCTACACTATTCCAAAAGTTTATGCGCCAGAAAGTAGTAAAGTGTGGCAATTAAGGAAAGCAGGTTTAGGTTTATTAGCAAATTTACCGGGTGCAAAAAAAGCAGTGGCTGTAATTGAAGATACTGCAGTAGCCTTAGAAGATTTGCCTAATTACATTAGGGACTTTACTAGTTTAATGGAATCTTTCAATCAAAAATCAGTTTATTATGCTCATGCAGGTGCAGGAGAAATTCATTTAAGGCCAATTTTAGACTTAAAAAAACAGGAAGACGTAAATTACTTTAAAGAAATTGCATTTGGCGTAGCTAAATTGGTTAAAAAATATAATGGCTCACTAAGTGGTGAACATGGCGATGGTAGAGTTCGTGCCTCATTTTTAGCGTTTATGGTAGGAGATTCTAACTACAACTTACTAAAAGAAATAAAAACGGTTTGGGATAAAAACAATGTATTCAACGCAGGAAAAATAATAGCAGCAAAAGCTATAGATAAAGATTTACGCTATAAAATAGATAGGACGGAACCCGTAATTGAAACGCTATTAAGTTTTTCTGAAACTGATGGTATTTTAAATTTGGTAGAAAAATGTAACGGTTCTGGAGATTGTAGAAAACTAGCGGTAAGTGGTGGTACAATGTGCCCAAGTTATATGGCTACTAAAAATGAAAAAGACACTACTCGAGCCCGTGCTAATATCTTAAGAGAATTTTTAACAACAAGCAATCAAAAGAATAGATTCAACCATCCTGAAATAAAAGAGGTTTTAGATTTATGCATAAGTTGTAAAGGTTGTAAATCTGAATGCCCAAGTAATGTTGATATGGCAGCTTTGAAAGCGGAGTTTTTGTATCAATATCAAAAAGAAAATGGGATTAGTTTTAGAACTAAACTATTTGCTGAAACAGAAAAAAATAATGCATTAGGAAGTAAATTTCCATTTTTAGTAAACCTTTTATTTAGAGCACCTATTTTGGCTTCTATTTCTAAAAGCATATTGGGTGTAGCACAAGAAAGAAGCATTCCTAAAATGGCTAATCAGACCTTGAAAAAATGGTTTAAGAAAAATCAGCACCACTATGTTTTAGAAAAACCTATAAAAGTAGTTTATCTATTTGCTGATGAATTCACAAACTACAATGATGTTGAAATAGGAAAAAAAGCAATTAAACTACTTTCACAACTGAATTATCAAGTAAAAATTCCTACTATTAGCGACAGTGGAAGAACTTATATTTCTAAAGGACTTTTAGATGTAGCACAGAAAATAGCGATTAAAAATGTGATAGCATTAATGCCTACTATTTATTCAGATGCGGTACTTGTAGGAATTGAACCAAGTGCTATTTTAAGTTTTAGAGACGAATACAAGCGACTTTTACCTAAAGAGATGCTGATAGACTTAAGTAAATTAAACAAAAATACTTTTCTAATAGATGAGTTTTTAGCTAATGAAATTAGGGAAGGAAATATTTCTAAAAGTAGCTTTACTAAAGATACCAAAGAAATAAAATTACATGGTCATTGTCATCAAGAAGCCTTATCGAAAGTGACTGATTCGGAAACACTTTTAACTTTTCCAGAAAACTACACTGTAGAAACTATACAAAGTGGCTGTTGTGGAATGGCAGGATCTTTTGGTTACGAAAAAGAACATTATAAAATATCAATGCAAATTGGAGAATTAGTTTTGTTTCCTAGTATTCGAGAAACAAAAAAAGAAAGTATTATTGCTGCCTCAGGAACTAGTTGCAGACATCAAATAAAAGATGGTACAGGAAGAGATGCAAAA